>OGYE01000111.1_pt1 | contig 41547 bp, 33 predicted proteins | sample 1576471 | NCBI WGS metagenome assembly OGYE01 (sample SAMEA3541532, study PRJEB24748) | human gut metagenome | biome: human gut; feature: human-associated habitat; material: faeces | place: China | collected 2012
TAAATGTTTTCAAATAAATCTGACGTGTATCTGTTCAGTTTTCAATGTTCTGTCTCAGCCCGTCTCCCGGACTGCCTGTCTATAATACCCAATATTCCAACACTTGTAAAGCATTTTTTAAATTATTTTCTGTTTTTATTTCACAATGTTTATTTTTATCGATATAATCAACATTTTTCTATTTTGATTATTTTTTATCTTCTTTTACATATTTCTCTTGTAAGCTCTCTATGCCTTATTTAAACATATAAAAGACTGATTCAATATGAATCAGCCTTCTATGAATTATAATTCTTCACCATTAGTTTCAATAACTTTCTTATACCAATAGTATGAATCTTTTGGAATTCTCTTTAGAGTACCAGAGTTTTCATCTTCATCACGATCTACATAGACAAAACCATAACGTTTCTGATAACCATTTAACCAGCTTAATAAATCAGTATATGACCATGTGCAATATGCAAGAATACGGCATCCATCATCACATGCTTTCTTTAATTCTTCAATATGGTTACGCAAATATTCAATACGATATGAATCATGGATCTTTCCATCTTCTAATTTATCAAATGCGCCAAGTCCGTTTTCTGAAATAACGATTGGTAAATCATAACGTGAAGTAATCTTACGACACGCAAAACGTAGTCCCATAGGATCAATAGTCCAGTCCCAGTCAGTTGTAGGAAGATTCTTATTTGCAGGTACCTTATACATACCAGGTACACCTTCCATTTCTGCTGTACCCTTCTTACCTGTATTGTTTTCTCCACCAAGAGAATCAACACCATCTAGTGGGTTGTATTCAATACTACATGTCTTATAGTAGTTAACACCCATGAAATCTACTTTAGATGCAGCTTCTTTTAGAATTTCAGCATCGCCTTCTTCAAAGTGAGGGGCAACACCTAATGATTCTAAATACTTCATTGCAGATCTTGGATAACGTCCATAAGCATAAACATCCATCCAGTAGTATGACTTTAAGTCTTCATAATCAACACATGCCATCTGATCTTCTGGTTTATCAGATACGGCATAAGCTGGACCATAAGCGAATGATGAACCGACTAATGCATCAGGATAAAGTTCCTTTAATGCAAGTACTGATTTTGCATGAGCCATGAATGCATGATGATTCACCTGATAGTAAGTCTTCATATCCTTAAATTTTCCTGGTGGATGTTTAGCAAGCATCCAGCCATGTCCAGTGAAGACATTCTGCTCATTTAAGATAATCCAATGTTTAACACGATCACCATAACGTTTAAATAATGTAGTTGCATAATTCACAAAATCATCGACAATACGACGATCTTCCCAGCCATGATATTGATCTTCTAATGCCTGTGGTAAATCCCAATGATATACAGTCACCATTGGGACAATATTATACTTTAAGCATTCATTGATTAAGTCATCATAGAACTGTAAACCTTTTTCATTCACCTGTCCATTACCATCTGGATAGATTCTTGACCAGGCAATTGAGAAACGATAAGTCTTTAACCCCATTTCAGCCATTAATCTGACATCTTCTTTATACATATGATAATGGTCAACTGCCTTATCACCAGTAGTAGCTTTGAATGTCTTACCTGGGATTCTTACAAACTTATCCCATACTGAAGGCTTTTTGCCATCTTCAGCCCAGGCACCTTCTACCTGATAAGCAGCCGAAGCACTTCCCCATAAGAAATCCTTTGGGAACCCTGTTGATTCTTTAAAATACATTTCAATCCTCCTATCATCCATTTCTATTTAAAAACTCTGTAAGAAGATCCTTATAAGGATGCTTTTCATCAAGAGCATAAAATGGCTCATCTTTTAATGGCATTAATTCTTTAACACATAATGCATTATTGTATAAATCAAATACATCATTAAAATCTACCTTATTGTTGTTTTTGTTTTGAATAAATAATGTCGGAATAGTATTCCTTCTTATATATCTCATGACATCTAGATCATCTAGAGGTACATTTAACTCTTTTCTTAATACAATAGAAAGTAAAGGACGTGTAATAGATTCTGGATATCCATCATTCTTCATTAAATATGCAAAGTAATCACGCACATTCTTAAATGTACTTTCTACAATTAAGCTTGTTGCATTCTTTAATAAACCTGCACTGCCTGCACAAAGTAGTGCGACAGCACCTGTTTCTTTACCATAGAAGAAGACTGGATGATCTTCGCCATACTTTTGAATAATGAAACGATTCCAATAGTTAATATCCATAACATCTTGGAAACCAACACCTCTTGTCACACCATCAGATGATCCATTACCATAACAATCAATCATCAAAATATTAGTATGAGGGCAAATTGACTGAAAATAGATTGCTTCATTTTCTAGAGAAGATGCATCTTTAGTAAAACCATGAACCATGATTAATGTGTTGTCTACATGATCCACTTCAAGTAGATGACCAGTTAAAATCGCATCATTCATATTCTTAATACGTACTGTCTGAGGCTTTAAAGTCTCAAATAAGGTACGTTTAATATGTGTACGATATAAGCGTTCATCTACAAACTGACTTGTTTTCTGATATAACCCTGCACCAGCAAGGACAGCTGTTCCAAAGACTGCTGTGACTATATTTCTCTTTTTCATTTATACCAATCTCCAAAATTATCTAATAATAATCTATTGATATTTAATACCTGTTCAAATGAGCTGAGCTTATACTTATCATTATTCATTCTACCTGCAAAGAAACGAATAGCAGCAACGAGTTCATTACGAACTGATGTACGCATTTCTGTTGGGAATGAACTAATTGGGAAGCAAGTGAATATAAATGTATTGTAATCATTGCTGAATAAATCGAGCAATACATCATAACCTTCATTTTTTAATAATGTATTACCTAATGCAAGATCTAGATCATGATTTGCATAAACAAGAATCGAATCCACAATTGTTCTAAATACCTGTTTGATTACTTCTCTAAAAGGTTCTTTCTTATTTAAATAAGAATAAAATAAATATGAATAAACAAGATTACACTGATTTAAATTATTAGCTTCCTTATCGTATAAGATAAAGTGCTTTTTCAAATTGTCTGATAAAGCCTTTAAAACAACCTCATTATAATTAAATAATGAGCCAAGATTGCTCATAATACAAAATGCGAATAAAGTATGCTGACATAGTAGATGCATAAGATGGAACAAATAGCTTGCTGCATGCTTATAGAATACATCTAAGTGATCCACGATTTCCTGGATCAATTCTCTCACATAATATAAATGATATTGATATTCCGTATCACGATATTTAGAATTTGGTCCATCCCAGTCATATTCATAAAGTATGTTACGCAATAATAAGATCAACGAACAAATATAAACATCATATTTTTGTGTCTTGATTAAATCATGCATCACTGGAAGATAGATTTCATAAAAAGAATCAATTGTCTTCTGATTAATACCCTGATGATACTTCATATACTCCAATATCTCGATATAATCGATTGGTGCCATGTTTGTATCAATCAAATGATGTTCCTTCACAATTTTTGGAATCAAAGAATAATGAAGAATATGTTTAAACTTTTCTTTATAAAAAATATGTACCAGCGCATCTTTAATAATAAACTGCTTTTCCTGGTCATTTAAATTTTCTGAAAATTCCGCATCAACTTTCTCACCATATGAAAGCTCAACATAAATATCGATATTTCTGAAGTTTTCATCAAACATATAATAATGAAACTTCATCGCAGTATCACTAATACGATAGCTACATCTATAACGATATTTACCTAGATAATGACTTTTATGTTCATCCAGGTACTGTTGGATAACGTCTTCTATTTTACCCATACAATTCCTCCTTAAAAATCATTTTCATGAGCCATCTTAAAACGTGCAATTGATCCGCTCTTAATAAAACGTTCCGCGAAGAAACGAATGTTATCTAAATGAAAGTCTCCTCCCATTGTAAGAGAAGTATCCATGATTTCTTTTGTAAGAGCATAAAGAGCTTCTTCAGTTAATCCATAATCATCTGGATTAATGATTTCTCTCACCGCTTCTACACATTCTTCAAGATGTGCTGTTTTATCTATATCTGTAATATGTTCCATTTTTATCACCACCTTTATTATACAGCCTTTAATCAATACTAGGCACTTTATATTGTAAAGGTTTTTTTAAATAAATGAAATAATATCATTCTTTTTAATATCTAATACATACTTTCTAATTTAAAAATATCACTACCGTATATTATATTACTACATTTTTCTCATGCATCTAATTCAAAATAAACATGAATATATCAATGCTTTTTAAATTTAATGTCACAATAACTGTCAAACTAATTCAGTTACTGACATATAGTGCCTGATATGAGCAATCTTAATCAAGCGAGATACATTACTACATTTTCTGCATACATTTAAATCAAAATAAACATGAATATTCCATAACTTTTTCAATTTACACTCAACGGAACTGTCAAAAGAAAAAAAGGCTTTCTCAAGCCTTCTATCTCAACATCTTAATATCTTCAGTAATTTCTAAGCCACTTTCCTTTAAGTAAGTATAAGCACGATTGTATGTTTTAGTATCTTTTAATGCACTTGGTTCATGCGCATCTGTGCCGATAATAATACGGTTATGATGCTTCTTACATAAATCAATAAATGGCTGACTTGGATAATGACGCATAGCCTTATATCCTAATAAGTTAAATTCTAAAGGCATATCTATTTCAGCCGCATGAATACAGATTTTCTCTAACTCATCAATATGTTCTTGATTCTTTTCATCATAGAAAACAACATCAGGATGCGCTACATATGAGAACAAGCCTGTATCCATAGCCTTGATCACCTGTGATACATATCTCTTTAGTTCTTCTAAAGATACTGGATAACCATAATAAATACCTGTTTCATCACTGCCATCAAAATGATTCCCTAAAATAATATAATCAAGCTTATACTTTTCAAGCTGATCCTTAAGCCACTCCATCTTATCTTCAAAGTATTCACACTCCAAACCAATCTTAATAGAAATCTTGTCTTTATACTTATCTCTTAGTACTGATAATGTATGGACATAGTCTTCAAGTTGTGATTCATCCATACGCATTGTGGCATGATATCCTGATTCATAATGCCATGGTGTATGGTCTGAAAAGCCTAGTTCTGTATATCCAGCTGAAATGGCTACTAAGATATATTCTTCTTCACTTCCAATTGCATGCATACATCTTGTTGTATGTGTATGATAATTCTTCATTTGATCCTCCTGAAAAAAATACCTGACAACTGCCAGGTATTATAAAAAGTCACATGTAAATCCACGTTCATCTAATTCTAACTTTTCTACTTGCCATCCGTCAATTAAAGATCCTAATTCTTCTTTAATACGAACAACACCCATTGTATCATCAGCACGAATTAAAGCCATGATAGTAGGCCCTGCACCTGATAAATAAGCACCTAATACTCTTTCATCCTTCTCTAATGTTTCCATAATAGGAAAGAAATTATCAATTAGGTGTCCACGATATGGCTGATGGAAACGATCCTTGAAGCCTAGTTTCAAACCTTCATCATATCCATTAATAAGTGATGCAACCATTAATGCAAGATGAGATACATTCTTAATCGCATCTGCACGTTCTAATGTCTGCGGTAATACAGAACGTGCTTTTTCTGTAGATAATGTGAAAGGTGGAATAAGTGCCACATAACGATATTCCTGTTTGACTGGAATAGATAATGTAGTCACTTTATGTTCTTCCATAACAGATACAGTTAGTCCACCAAAGATTGCTGGAGCAACGTTGTCTGGATGCCCTTCAATCTTAGTCGCAAGTTCAAGAATGTTCTGACGTTCTTCATAACGATTCTTGAATGCGAAAGCACCGACAATACCAGCCACAATACATGTAGAAGAAGAACCTAATCCTCTTGTATAAGGAACATCTCCTTCATTGGTAATACGTAGTCCTTTATAATCTAATCCTACATAACGTGCACCTTCTTCAAAAGCACGATAAGTTAAGTTATCTTTGTTCGCAAACTGTTCAGGACATCCTAAGATTTCTAATCCTTCATTTAATAATTCAAAAGTGAATGTATTATATAAAGTTACTGCTAGACCCGCAACGTCAAATCCAGGTCCTAAGTTTGCGCTTGTTGCAGGAACTCTTACCTTTACAAACATAATTAGTACTCCTTGATCTTTTCTGCAATAGTATCTAGAATTGCATCTCTATCAATAACACCCTTATGAAGGATTTCACGATCCTTAATACCTTTTAATGGGTAAGAAATTTCCATACCAGTTAAATCATGTAGTTTTTCAATAGCTGTATAAACATCTACTTCTTCACCAGTTAATGCCTGATATACAGATTCTGGGAACTTATAAGGTGATGCAGTAGAAAGTAAGATTGTTTTAGTTGTATCACCAGTGTTCTTGACATATTCTTCATAAACACCATAACCAACAGCCGTATGTGTATCTAATAAATACTTGTTTTCATTCCAGCAGTCATGAACAACTTTAAGTACATCTTCTTCTCCAAGACATCCTGCCTTGAATTCTTTCTGAACTCTTACAAGTGTTTCATCATCTACTTTATAAACACCTGTTTCTTTAAGTTCTTCCATATACTTATTCACTTTTTCACTATCACCATTCACCATGAACCATACTAATCTTTCTAAGTTACTAGAAACTAAGATATCCATTGCAGGAGCATTAGTCTTATAGAATTCACGTCTTGCATCATAAGTACCAGTAGTGAAGAAATCAGTTAAGATATTATTCTTATTAGAAGCAACAATGAACTGATTCACTGGTAATCCCATATTCTTTGCAATCCATCCAGCTAAGCAGTTACCAAAGTTACCTGAAGGCACTGTAAAGTTCACTGTTTCTCCTAGTTTGATTTCATTTCTCTTCACAAGTGTTAAATATGAATAGAAGTAATATACAATCTGTGGAATTAAACGTCCAATATTGATTGAGTTAGCTGAAGATAAGAAAATATGATGTTCATCACAAAGTTCTTTTAATTCTTTAGAACCAAATGCCTTCTTAACTGCAGACTGTGCATCATCAAAGTTACCTCTAATACCGATGATTTCAACATTCTTACCTGTTGTTGTCACCATCTGCTGCTGCTGAATAGCTGATACACCATCGATTGGATAGAAAACCTTAATACAAGTCCCTTCTACATCTTTAAAGCCTTCTAATGCAGCTTTACCTGTATCACCACTTGTAGCTGCAAGAATCATCACTTCACGTTCTTCACCTTTCTTCTTTAAAGAAAGAGTCATCATTCTTGGAAGCATAGATAATGCCATATCCTTGAATGCAGCTGTAGGCCCCTGATAGAGTTCTGCAACATATACATTTCCTGCTTTCTTTACAGGAACCACTTCATCACAGAATAAACCTTCACCATAAGCCTGATTGCAGGCTGTATGTAATGCTTCTTTTGCATCACTTGGTGCAAATGTACCAATAATCTCAGTTGCAAGATCTACATAGTTTAATGGGAGTAAATCTTCTAGGTTTTTCTTCTCAAAATCGAAGTCAGGTACAAGTAATCCCCCATCACTTGCAATTCCCTGAAGAATAGATGTATAAAAATCAATAGGTGTCTGATTGCCTCTTGTGCTCTTAAACAATTTTTCCATTGTGCATCTCCTTATCTTGTGTTTTCAACATTGTATTAAATAATCGGAAATAAGTCAATCAAGTTCGTTATTTTTTCAATTTCCCTAAATTATTACATATTTTTAAATATTCAAAGAAATACTGTTTTCTTTCTTTCTTTTTTATTTTTTTCTTATATAATCATGTATAAAGGAGTAAAGTTATGAGCAAAGTATTTATACCAGAAAATTATCACTCACAACTCAATCTGATTGAGACTGAAGTTGCGATTAAAATGATTAAAGACTATTTTGAAAGACGTTTATCAGAAGAATTAAGACTCACTCGAGTATCTGCACCACTATTTTTATTAAAAAACACAGGATTAAATGATGATTTAAATGGAACTGAAAGACCAGTAGCTTTCAACAGCTATGAGTTAAATAATGATGATGAAATTGAAATCATTCATTCACTTGCAAAGTGGAAGCGTGATGCGCTTTATAGATATGGCTTTGAAGCACATACTGGACTATATACAGATATGAATGCAATCAGAAGAGATGAAACAATTGATAACCTTCATTCTATGTATGTAGACCAGTGGGACTGGGAATTAGTGATCAAACCTGAAGATCGTACTGTTGATTTCTTTAAACAGACTGTTAAGAAGATTTATAAAGCTTTATTAGATTTAAATTTCTTAATGATTCGTCATTATCCAAAATTAGATAAAGGATTATTACCAGAAAAGATTTTCTTTATTACCACACAGGAATTAGAAGATGTTTATCCTGATTTAACACCAAAGGAAAGAGAAAGAGCTATTACCAAGGCTAAGAAAGCTGTATGTTTAATGAAGATTGGGGATACCCTTAAGTCAGGTATTAAACATGATGGACGTGCACCAGACTATGATGACTGGACACTTAATGGTGATATTCTTGTTTATCATCCTATTCTTGATGATGCATTTGAATTATCTTCTATGGGTGTACGTGTTGATGCGAAAGCTTTAAAAGAACAGTTAAAGAAAGCACATGCTGAAGAACGTACTGAACTTCCTTACCATCAGAACGTTTTAAACAATGTTTATCCATTAAGTATTGGTGGCGGTATTGGTCAGTCACGTTTATGTATGTTCTTCTTAAAGAAAGCCCATATTGGTGAAGTACAGGCTTCATTATGGGATGAAGATACAATGCGTATCTGCGAAGAAAATGATATACATTTATTATAAAGTTCACTCATGTGAACTTTTTTTGATATAATGAGAGAGAAATTGGAGGAATGTTTATGAAAGATGGTTTTATTAGAGTTGCAGCTGGTTCTTTTAAAGTCTCTATCGCAAATGTGAAAAAGAATGCGCAGGAGATTATCCGTTTATCAAAAGAAGCCAACGCAAATCATACACAGGTTCTTGTATTAAATGAGTTATGTTTAACTGGTTATACAATTGAAGATCTTTTCTTTCAGAAAAGAGTATTGAATGAATCAGAAACACAGCTTCAATATATTCTAGATGAAACAAAAGATCTTGATACAGTGATTGTTATTGGAATGCCACTTGTCATCCGTAACGATCTTTACAACTGTGCTCTTGTATTACATAGAGGAGATATTCTAGGTGCTGTACCTAAGACATATATTCCAAATTATCATGAATTCTATGAAGGTAGACATTTCAAGAGTGGTCGTGATTTAGATGAGTATATTACTTTATGTGATCAGGAAATTCATGTGACAACTGAACAGATTTTTGAAGATGTGAATCATCCTTGGTTAAAGATTGGAGTAGAAATATGTGAAGATGTATGGGCACCTCATACACCAAGTACTGATGCATGTTTAAACGGGGCAACACTTATTGTGAACCCTTCTGCATCTAATAACTTAACAGGTAAGAGTGATTATAGACGTAGCTTAATTAGTGCAACAAGTGCAAGACTTGTATGTGGCTATGTTTATAGTAATACAGGTGTAGGTGAATCAACAACTGATGTGGTATTCTCTAATCATCACCTTATTTATGAAAATGGTACATTACTTAAAGAATCTACTCAGTATTCTACAGGTTTAATCTATGCAGATATGGATTTAGAAAAGATTCATACAGAACGTATTGAAATGACCACTTATGATAGTGAAGATTATTTTGATGCTGTACCATTTGCATTAGATGATGAAGAATTAGATTTAGATCGTTATTATGATCCTCATCCATTTGTACCTAGTGATAAAGATAAACGTGCTGCACGTTGTGAAGAAGTATTTAATATTCAGACTCATGGCTTAATGCAGAGACTTGAAGCAGCTCATATTAAGAAAGTAGTTGTTGGTATGTCTGGAGGACTAGACTCTACTCTTGCCTTACTTGTTATGCATAAGGCTTATAAGATGTTAGGACGTCCTGTATCAGATATTATTGCGGTCACTATGCCTTGTTTTGGGACAACTGATCGTACTTTAAATAATGCCTTAACACTTATGAAAGAACTAGAAGTCACTTCTATGACAGTCAATATCAAAGATGCCGTTAACCAGCATTTTAAAGATATTAATCATGACCCTGAAGTCCATGATGTCACTTATGAAAACTGTCAGGCACGTGAAAGAACACAGGTTCTTATGGATATTGCGAATCAGGCAGGTGGTATTGTCGTAGGTACAGGAGACTTATCAGAAGTTGCACTTGGATGGTCTACTTATAATGGTGACCATATGAGTATGTATGGTGTTAATGTTTCTGTTCCTAAGACACTTGTAAGATATCTTGTTGATTATGTATCTACTTTATATAAAGGTGAAGTATTAGAAGCTACATTACAGGATATTCTTCATACACCAGTCTCACCTGAATTACTTCCTGCCAAAGATGGTGAAATTACTCAGAAGACAGAAGATATTGTAGGACCTTATGAATTACATGACTTCTTCCTTTATCATCATGCAAGATTCCATTATGAACCACAGAAACTATTACGTATTGCGATTCATACATATGGTGATAAATATGATGAAGCAACAATTAAGAAATGGCTCACTCTATTCTATAGACGTTTCTTTACTCAGCAGTTCAAGCGTAGCTGTATCCCAGATGGACCTAAAGTTGGTTCAGTGGCTTTATCTCCTCGTGGAGATTTACGTATGCCTAGTGATGCAGATATATCTATGTGGCTTGATGAGTTACGTTAATAAATAAAGCTGTAACGAATAGACAATATTTATTACTACCTTAAGCGTTACAGTTCTTTCTTATATCCCACCTAAAAAAGTTATTCGCTATTACTTGGTGAATAACTTTTTTTACCGTATTCGAAGTTAATTCTCTCAGGTAAGTTTATAGAGGATTTTATATAAATTCATAAACTGTTTATTTATTACAAAAAACAGTTTACATATAAGCACTTTTCGCAACATAAGGTTTATTGAGAGCTTTTGAAATAAAATAATCGATGACAAGAAGTGGAAAATACGATGTTTTAGTGATTTAGGTAGATTAAAAAGAGAAAAATCTAAGCACAAACCGTGCAATGCTCCTATTCTATTAGATGGAAAATAATATTTGATTCAGACAGATGATATTACAAATTCAAACAAAAATATAAAATCATGCATATCTACTTATTTAGAAGAATGTTTAAAGCAAAGTAAAATGTGAAAGCCAGGATCTTTATGTATAACGATCACTGCTAATATTGTGGAAAATGTTATGTTAACATTTGATTCATCTTTCCCTGATAATGTTGTAGATTTTACACCTAATAAGAAAGTTATATCATTATTGATTGAATTTCTTATAGAGTATCCTAAAGCAAAACGCTCCTGCTGTGACACAGAAAAATTTAAATGTATCAATGATTGAAAAAGTAGGTATAATAGTTCCCTTCTAAAACTCAAAAATCAATTTGTATCATTCGTACAAGGAACCGATAAATCAAAACTTAAAATTAGGTTTGAATGTAATTTTATTATGATGTTAAATCAATAAGCAATAACAGTGAAGATTTAGTGTGCTTTATAAATATTCTAAAAGAACAAATAAAATGTATTTCATATGCTTCTACTAGATCTGGATTGATTAAACATAACGAATTAATTGTATCATTTGTAAAAAGATACAAGAATATTGTTGTATGATTTAAATGCAACAATGTTTATCGGCAAAATAAACATTTAGATAATTTTAAATATATTTATCAAATATTATTGTACATTTACTTGACATTATTATAATTATTAACTATGATTAAAATGCAAAAGAAGTTGTGATTAGGAGGATTAGAGAATGGATAATGCAGGAATACGTATAAGGGCATTGCTAAAAGAAAAAAACATGACCCAAAAGCAATTGGCAAAATTAACTGGGGTAACTGAAAGTGCTCTATCGCATTACGTAAAAGGAGATCGCATCCCTTCAGGTGATGCATTAGCAAATATTGCTTGCGCATTGAGTACAACAGCTAATTATATTTTAGGCAAAGAAGATGTTTTAGATTTTTCAAATGTAAAGCGAATTTTAGCACGCAATAAAAATGAAATGACAAATCAAGAAAAAGCAGAATTAATTGATTTATTATTCGGAAAGGATTAAGAATGAGATTACCAGATGAGCGATATGAAGAAATAAAAAATATAGTTGTAGATTTATTAATTCGACTTGATATTTCGTGTACACCAATTGGTGGATTTGAAATAGCAAAAAAATTAGGGATTATTATTGTTCCATATTCAGCAAAAAAGAATAAACAAAAATTAATCAAAATTTCCAAGGATGGATTTTGCTGTGAAAGAGGAGATGGAACAATGTATATTTTTTACAACGATAATATGAGCAATGAACGAACAAATTGGACTCTGTTACATGAAATTGGTCATCTGGTTTTAGGACATACAGAGCATTGTAATTTAGCTGAAGCTGAAGCAAATTTCTTTGCTAAATATGCAATTGCACCACCTGTCTTAATTCATCGATATCATTTATCGACTGCAGAAGATATAGAAGAAAAATTTTGCATATCACATGAAGCAGCTGAAAATGCAATAGTTTAATGAAAAAAATGGTTAAGAATACCTTTTTTGAGATTATATGACAAGAAATTAGAATCTCAATTTGGATTTTAACATAGATTAGCAACATGATTTGTTAGATAAAGGAGGTTATTATGACATAAAAAAAGCACAGACTTTCTCACAAAAGACTATGCCTTTTTAAGAATACGTTTGGTATTCCCCTAAGCAAGGATATCATAACATTTTTACTTAAAATAGGCAATTTAGTCATGAATAGTTTTAGAAAAATTTTTAGATTTTTAGAAACACACAATTTCTTTGGAGGTATATTGAATGAAAAAAACTATTTTAGATGACGGCTTTCAAGCCTATTTAACTAAAGGAGCCATTTTGGTTGGCAATCCAGGTATCCCTATGTTATTAGATTTAAAAAATACACAAATCCCAAAAGGGTTAGTACCTTTCAATAAAATTGGTACAGAAAAAGACAAGAACAAATATGTACATTTCTATATCCATGATTACCAATTTTCTCAAATATTAACTTCTACAAAAAAATATGTAGATAAACTTAAACAATTTGATGGCGTTATTACACCTGACTGTTCTATGCTTATAAATCAAGCACAATGTCTCCAGCAAACGAATACATATTTTAACAGAGCTATTGGATTCTATCTACAAAAGCAAGGTATTCCAGTTATTCCTAATATTCGATGGAGTGATGAAAAAAGTTTTGAATACTGTTTCCTAGGTGTTCCAAAACATAGTATTGTTAGCATAAGTACTCATGGTTGCATAAGAAGTAGTGCACAAAAAGAAATGTTCAAAATCGGATTAGAAGAAATGATCAAACAACTTGAACCGGCCGCAGTGATTGTTCACGGTTTTATGCCTGATTCTGTTTTCAATGATTACCTTGATTCAACTTTATTCTATAGATTTCCTAGTGAATTTGAAACAGCTCATATTAAGGGTGAATAAATGGGAACAGGTGTATATAAAGGTGGCGCGTTTTATCACCACTCTATTTCAGAAAATTTACCGAATTTAACACCAAGATACACATTAACTAATGGCTATTTTGGCATTAGAGGAGATAGCACAAGAGAAAAAATTAGACACATTGAAAGCAAAGATCCGATATTTACTTCAAATGATTTTTATAACAAATTAACTCATGGAGCAACTGAGAAAAAAATGTCTAATGGAAAGGGTACTATTGCAAAATTAGCAGATGGAACAATTGTTTCTTATAGAAAAGTATCCTCATCTGATGGAACTCCAGCTGTAGATATCAATATTAAAAATAGCAAAGAGTCAGGCGGAGTCAAACAACAAAAAATACATTTTGTAAAGGAGGAAAAAGATAAAAATGACTAAGATACAAGATTTTAGATTAAGTGAATCACATTTCAAGCCATTTATTGGTAAATGTTTCAAAAAGTATCGATGTGATTCATTTGATTATACAAACAGTGTAACAGGAGTCGTAGGAATTTATATCAATGATAAAACATTTGAACTTCGTAATGAACAAGAATCGATACAATATTTTGATTCAGTTGATGATATTGCTTTATGGTCAATTAAAGAGGTAAATGAAAATGACATTCGCTCATTTTTTGAAGATACTGACCAAATTGATACTCCAGTTGATGAAATAGTCAATAAAATTACTTTAGTGAATGAGCATCAAAAAGTTAAAATTTCTGATGATATCTATGAACTATGGATCACACGAGCAATCTTATTCCATCTAGAAACTAAAGATATTTATTTTGAAAAAGATAATACTGCTTTTTCTGAAGAAATAGAAATCAAAAGAGGTCATGATTTAGTGAATGAATTCCCAAAGAAAAATGATTTTTTCTTAAATCAATGGATAAATGGAATTACTCCTTCTGTTGAAACTGAATTTGTTTTAATTAAATAATCTAAATATTATAATTGAAAATCATATTAGTGGCTGTAACAAACAGATAGTATCTACTACCTAGAGCGTTACGGCTTCTTTTTTTCTTAACTCCACTATATAGGTGTTGTAGAAGCTGAACTTAATGCATGATTTTAGATGCAATGATATAATAGTACTAAAGCACGAAGGAAGGAGAAACATCATGCAGATTATTAAAGGAATGCACCTCAATAAAAAACTCAATGACCTTGCAGACAAACTGCAGGGACCTGCTTATATCATTACTGAGAATACAGAATATATAGAAGATATATTCTTGAACAAGTATTCCTGCTTATTTGATATAGAAGTTCTAACACTTAAACAATATATAGATAAGATTTTGATTTCACATAAACAGTTTGCCCGTCATATTTATTCACAGGCAGATCTTGTTTTTATAATGCGTCATATTCTTTCTTGTCATACATTTAATACAATACAGTTTAGTTCTAATTCTTATGAGATGATTCTTGAACTCATTAATACACTTAAGAAGATTCATAGAAATAATATAACTCTTGAACAGTTTTTCGAAGATACTTTATTAAGTAAAAAATGTGAAGATTTATATACAATTAATTCTCTTATTTCAGGAGGATATTGGACAATTGAAGAGATGGTAGAAGATTTAATAGACGATTCATTAAAGACACCTCTTTATATTATGAGTGATGATTATCCTCATATTGCATCCAAAGAGTTGTTTAAGAAGATAGACAACTATGTTCCAGTCACATTATTAGAGACGACAGATGCAGATGAAGTATTAAATGAATATGAAGATGCTATTATTCATCATTTATTTGATAATGTGGATGTGCATAATGTAGCTAAAGGACGTATTATTACAGGTGGTCATCCTATGCAAGAATGTATGAAGATTGCCTGTGATATTAAATCACGTATTGTGAATGAACAGCTGCAATATGAAGATTTTATGATCATTACAAATCAGGCAAGTTATTCAGATTATTTAACTATTTGTTTTGATGAACTCAATATTCCTGCCACATTATCACAAAATGAAACATGTCATTATAATAGTGACTACCGTAAAATGTCTCGATCATTATCAGAGTGTAAAGGACATACTTTTAAAGAAATTATTCAGTTCCTTCAAAAACAGGATATCAGTGCCTCTATGATTAAAACTCTTGATACCTATAAATGTAATGATGAAATTAGTCCTGAAGAGTTTGATTTATTCCTCCAATGTATTATCCCAGGTAAAAGAGAAATAAATAAGACAGGTGTTATCGTGACTTCACTTGAAAAGGGACTCACTGCAACACAAAAACATATTTACTTAACAGGAATCAATGAAACATTCCTACCTTTAGAAATCAGTGATAAAGGATTCTTAATGGAGGAAGACTATAAACAATTTAATCCTCATCCTCTATTATTAGATGAACAGTTACAGGCACATTATAAGCGTATTATACAAGTTCTTTTAAACCCTTATTTATCTTATACATTCTCTTATAGTAAAAAGAATATGGCTGCCAATGAGTTAATTCCTTCTATTCTCATGTCACGTTTAAGTGATCTATTTGAATTAGAATATATTAATCCTCCATTGAATCTCATCAAGAATAACCTATATTTAAATCAATCACGTATAGATGAAGATCCTATTAATCGATTGATTGATCATTATAAGATGACAAGTAACCAGCCTGAGTTTATTAAAGATACAAATAAGCTCGGAAGAGGGGTCAGTGTATCTCGTTTAGAGACATATAATAAATGTCCTTTCTCTTATTACATTAAATATGGATTAAAGATTACAGAAAAGAGAGAAGATACTTTGCAGTCAAGTGAACTTGGTTCTTTATGTCATTATTTAATGGAGAAATGTCTAGATGATGAATCTCTTGTAGATCAAGAAGCAAAACATTATATAGAAGAGAATCTGAAAGAGAAATATGATGGTCATCCAATGAACCAATACTTTATTAATAATCTGATTGAAGATATGAAGATGACAATCAAGATTATTCAGAAGCAGTTAAAAATGGGTGGGTATATACCTGTATCTAAAGAAAAAGAGATTTCTGGACAGATTGGTGATGTTCCTTTTTCAGGCATTATTGATAGAGTAGATGAATTTGAAAATTATGCACGTATAGTAGATTATAAATCCAGCAATAAAGAAATTGATTTAAATCTTGCGATGCAAGGATTTAATATTCAAATGCTTGTTTATCTAGATATGTTATGTAAACAGGAGAATAAGGATCGTGCTGGCATGTTGTACTTTAATATGAAGAAACGAATACTAACACGTGATACAAGTTATGCGCTTAGCGATGAGGATGTATTAAAAGAATATCGTATGGAAGGCTATATGGTGGATGATGGATCTACTAATTCTGTAAAAGGACTCGGATCTACACCTGAATTAGTTGCGCCTGTTAAGGTAAAGAAGTCTGGAGAATATGCAAATAGCGCAAAGGTTATTTCTCCTGATGAACTAGATTCAATTATGGAATATGTGGAAAAGCATATTTCTGAACTATATAAAAAGATTCATGCTGGATTAATTCCTATCCATCCTACCTTAACAGATGGTGCCCAGCCAGACAGTGATTTTAAGGTTTATCCATGTACTTACTGTCCTTATAAGTCAGTATGCTTATTTGATGTATTTGAAAATGAAAATAGAATGATTGCGAAAGATATGTATAAGAAACTAAAAGGAGATGACAAGAATGCCTAAATACAATAAAGAACAACAGGCTGCAATTGATTTAAGAGGAAAGACTATTCTTGTCAGTGCTCCTGCCGGCTCAGGAAAGACAAGAATTCTTGTAGCCCGTTTAATTAGTTTGATTGTGAATGATCATTATTCAATGGATCAATTCCTAGTATTAACTTTTACTAAAGCAGCAGGAAATGAAATGAAACAAAGATTGAATGTGTCTCTGCATGAAGAAGCTTTAGCTAATCATGATGAAGAAACATTGAGACATATTCAAGAACAGATTCAATTACTCCCTCATGCCTATATCACTACATTTGATAGTTTCTGTAAGACACTATTAGAGAAATATGGCTATTTAATTGGTGTGATGCCAGGATTTAAGGTGAACCCTTCACCTGATTTAATTAAAGACCAAGTAGTAGATCAGTGTTTAGAGAAATGGATAGAAGATCCAGATTTCAAGGATTATGCTTATCGTCATAACACAAAAAATAACTTTGATGATTTAAAGAAGACTTTAATAGACTTCCAGAATATCACCAATTCTTTTGTAGATTTCCATCGTTTCCTTGATCAAGTTCATGAAAGATATTATGATTTTAATCTTTCTAGAAACATGCCTATTCTAGACGGTATGACTCAATTATATAGAGACTGCTGTCTTAAAAGTTTAAGTGCCTATAATATTTTATATCGCTTCTGTGAAAAGCATGATATTACTTATTTCTTTGAAACTGTTGAAAATGCGAAAAAACCTGCACCTGCCACTGCATTATATGATTATTATTCTGATCTCTATGATGCCTTAAATAGACCTCTTACCTTTGATACATTAAATAGTTTACTATCTCAAAAGTTAGAAATGGCAAGTATTAAATGGAGTGAATTAGGTGTAGATGATTCTGTTAAGAAACAATATACAAAGTTAAAAGGAAATGTCACTGATCCTCTTTCAAAATTAAAGAAGTTTTTATCTTATACTTCAACAGAAGAATTGAAAAAGTATCTTGATTATTCTTTTAAAGATATTGAATTCTTACTTGGTAAAGATGGACTATTAGATCAGTTCAATAAAGATTATAATGAAGCAAAGAAGGCTAGAAATGAATTAGACTTCCATGATCTAGAAGAATATGCGACAAGACTGTTGCAGCCTGATCTTCCAGTTGTAGAAAGATTGAATCATACATTAAAGGAAATCATGGTGGATGAGTATCAAGATACCAATGAAATGCAGGAAAACCTTGTCTTAAAGATTGCGAACTATGATGAACATATTCCAATGTTTATGGTCGGTGATATGAAACAGTCTATTTATCGATTTAGACAGGCTGATCCTTCTATCTTCCAATATAAGTTTGATACATTCACTAAGCTAGAAGAGATGACAGAATATGATACAAATATTCGTATTGATTTAAAGTATAACTATCGTTCTGAAAAGGTTGTATTAGACAGTGTTAATTATATTTTTGATTGTATTATGGATAGTTCTGTAGGTGGTTTAGAGTATATCCATGGTGATAATGCGATTTTAAGATATGATTTTGATGCAAAGGGTACAACACTCCCTGAACTAGAAAAAAATCATGATTTTGATACAGATATACTTATTTCTCTTTATAATAACCAGGAAGAATATACAAAGTCTGAAGTGGAAGCACATATGGTTGCTCAGAAAATCATTCAAATGAGGCAGGTTACAGATTATAAGTATCATGATTTTGCGGTACTGATGCGTGCTACAACTGAATTTATTACCTATAAGAAGGTTTTTGAACGTTATCATATTCCTGCAAATATTACTTTATCAAGTGGTTTGTTTGAGTCTAATGAAGTCATTAGTATGATGACATTATTAAAGGCTTTAGTTAATCCATATGATGATATTGCGATGTTATCTGTATTACATAATAACTTCTTATTTTCTCATTTTACTGAGAATGAGTTATTAGAAATCAGAGATGCAGATGATCCTCTCTATATCAACCTCACACATCATACCAATAATAAAGTACTTCATTTTTTAGAAGTATTTGATGATTTAAGAAATACAGCCATGACATCTTCACCTTATGAAACATTAAAGAAATGTTTAAAAGAAACAGGATACCAGGCTTTTGTATCTCAGTTAATGAATGGTGAACAACGTAGCGCAAACTTAGATATTCTATTAGAAACATTCCGTACTAATGAAGAATATCCTTATTTAAAGGATTACTTAGAACTATTAGATTCTTCTTCTAACCAAGCACCTGGATTTATTGCGAGTGATGAAAATGATGCAGTAGAGTTCATGACTATTCATAAGTCTAAAGGATTACAGTTTCCAGTCGTCTTTGTGAGTGCAATGCAGAAGAAATTTAATAATTCTGATGAAAAAGCCGACATTATCATATCTCAGCATGATGGAGCAGCAGGAAGTGTATGTAGGCTAGAAGAATCTTCATTTGGAAATATTGTATGTAAGTATGAGCATCCTTATTCAAAGATGTTGAAGATGTTCATTCGTCAAGAAACTGTGAATGAAGAAATGCGTATTCTTTATGTTGCCTTAACACGTGCAGAAAAGAAACTGATCTTAACTGGTACAATCAAGGATGAAGAAGAAATCATTTCTATTGCCCGTCAGGTACAGGCCAATGATACAGACCCTACTCTAAAGAAGGGGCAGGGTGTTGTATATAATCTCGCCATGCGTTCTACAAACAATTATTTAAGCTGGGTTCTTATGGCTTTATTAAGACATAAAGACTTCCAAAATGATATTAAGATACTAATTCCTGAAATCAGACCTTATCTTTCATTAGATCGTTCTTCTTTTAAAGAACTAGATAATAAAGATACTCAGTTAGCGCGTTTCCATTGCACAATACTAGATAGCAGTGAAACAGTACAACGTATTCCACCTTATGCGAAAATAAAGATAGAGAACCAATATCGTGCCTACAAGAAGTATTATGATTTTGAATATCCATATCCTGTTGAACCACGTAGCATTGCGGTCACAAGTATGGAAGAAATGAAGAGTGATGAAACTCACTTTGATTTCAGCAATGAAGAAACTCACTATCTAGCGACAGATAGAGGAACACTCGTACATAACTTATTGAGCTACTTTAATTTCAAAGATGATGATCCTCAGAAATTGATTGAATCACTTTATAAGAATCAGATGTTCGATGAGGAAGGACTCAAGATCTTAAACAACTATCTTCCTCATATCAATGATTTTATCAATAGTGATACATATCAATTGATTAAAGATGCAGATCAAATTTACCAGGAAAAACAATTTAGATATAAAGATGAAAATGGATTAATCATCAATGGTATATTTGACTTAGTCTTTATAAAAGACAATAAGGTTTATGTATTAGACTATAAGACAGATAGAGTATCAAAAGATAATAGTGATGAAACACTTAAAGATCTCCATCGCACACAGTTGTCTTATTACTCTAAAGTACTTAAAGAAGTATTCCATACAGATGTACAACCTATTATCTACTATCTTCACATCAATAAAGCTATTTACTTATAGAAAAAGACTGATATCACTTATGTGATATCAGCCTTTTATTTTTCTACAGTATTGTTTTCTTCATCTCTAAATAATTCTTTTTGACAATGGGGACACACTGTTAAACTACCTGCATCTTTTGTGGGAAGGTAGTTATGACAATAAGGGCATCTCCAATAAACGAGACCAAGAATAAAATAAATAACTAAACAAATAATAATCGCGATAGTCAGAATAATCGCAATTGAGGCGTAACCTATGAAATAACAGACTAATGCTGCAATCGCAAGGAGACTAGCTAGATAACTTTGTTTAGACATAAAAAACTGTACTCTTTTTAGTTTCATAAGATCACCCATTCCCTACTTGCCTTATTATATCAATATTCAAAGTAGAATAGAACACCTTTTTCTGTATTTTCTACTCCAAAATGATATCCATGTCTCTCTAATATCGCTTTTACGATAGGAAGACCGAGTCCTGTTCCACCTTGATCCTTAGAAATATAGGCTTCCCAGATAGATTCCATCTCTTCCTGAGAGAGATGATGTCCTTCATTTTCTATCTCAAAGCGATGCTTCATAATACGATATGTGATTGTACCATGTTCTTCGGTATGTTTAATCGCATTAGATGTGAGGTTGTTAATGACTCTTTCTATCTGAATAGGATCACAATCTAAATCTACTTCTTCATATTCCTTTACTACATGAAGTTGTTTCTTTTCTAATTCATATTCAAAGTCATCTATAACTTCTTCTACTAATTCAGATAATGAAACATAATAGTTATTGAGTTCAATCTTACCTGACTCTAAACGTGAAAGTTCCAACATTGTGAGTACAATTCCATTAATACGCTCTATCTGTTCATTGATGATAGAAATATATTTTTCTCTTGATTCCTGCGAAGTGGCATCTTCTAATAATTCAGAATAACCGGCAATAATACCAAGAGGTGTTTTGATCTCATGTGTGAAGTTCGCAATAAACTGTTTTCTTGTATGTTCAAGTCTTTGGACATGTTCTAATTGTTCTGTAAGCTGATTGATTGTATTCTCTAAGTTCGTACTCATGATATTAATATTGTTTTCTAACTGTCCTATTTCATCATGACGTGTAATTAAGAACTTCTCACTAAAATCATTTTTCGCAATTTCACTTGTAACTTCTGATACATGTCTTAATGGTTTAGTAATCATATGTGAGATTACAATAGAAATCACAACATTTAACCAGAGCACAATAATATAAATATACCAGGAATGTTCAAAATAGTTCACAGCCGCTCTTTTAGTTAATTTTGGTATAAAGCTTGCTGATACAAAATAACCTTTTACACCACTTGTATTTGATACAGAAGAGATTTCTTGATTAAGTTCTGAAAGCACAATAGTCATTGTACCATCACCTACATTAATACTCTTAGAATGCACATAATCAGATCCTCTTGCATATTCAATACTATCAATCTTCTTAATCTGTTTCTCTAAGGCCTTTTTTAACTTCTTATAATCCGTAAACTCTCTTCCACCGCTTGAACCATTTCTTTCATAAAAACATCTTTCTGACATATACCAGGATACTTTATATTTCTTCAATGATTTATGTGAGTTATTAAGTAACACCTTGCCATTAATCGCAAGATAAGCAGGATGAATACCTGTTGTATCCATTGATGTATAGTATTCAACTTCTTGTTTATCATTATTAATATAATATTGTTTCTTTTTAGACTGTACACCACCTATAACTACTTCATAATTCTCATCCGGATGGGCAATCATATATTCATTGATTTTCTTTACTAAATTATTTTCAGATATATCTACCATGATTTCTTGACTCTTATTTTCATCAAGAATCCATAATTGAGATACATGTAAAGAAGCACTACTCACAAATGACTTAATATTATTATCACTATCAACAATTGCAGACATACCTTCATTGGTTAGATAGTAATTCTTTAAATATTTAGTCATATTCTTATTATCTAATGAATATTCTGTTTGATAAATACTCTGTATTCCTGAAGTGAGTGAAGCATCGTAAGTTGAACTAATAAGACGTTCCTTGTATTCTGTAATACCTTGTAAGGACATAAGTCCTAGAATAATTACAAATACAAACAACATTAAGAAGAAAGTACGCTGTACAAGTCCAAAAGACCATTTAGTCTTCTTCATCCGTATATGTATAACCTGCCTTCATAATAGTCTGAATACGATGTGAATGTACACCTAACTTTTTTCTTAGTTTCTTAATATAAGTATCTACAGCACGTCCATCACCATAATAATCATAACCCCAGACCTTATTTAAAATCTGAGAACGAGTAAATAACTGATTCTTATTATTTAGAAATAACTCCATCAATAAATACTCTTTATTAGGAAGTGCTACCGCTTCACCATCCACATACATGAGATGCTTACTTTCATCTAGCCAGATTGTTTCTTTCTCTTCTTTTTCTGTCTTCTTGCTTCTATTTAAAATAGCCTGACATTTCGCATATAAAACAGAAGGTTTAAATGGTTTAGTAATATAATCATCTGCACCTACATGATAACCATCTAACATATTATCAGTTTCAGATAAAGCACTGATAAAAATAATAGGCATATCATATTTTTCACGGATCTTCTTACATGTTTCATACCCATCCATTCCTGGCATCATAATATCAAGTAAAACCATATCAATATCCTGATTCACTTTTTCTAAAGCATCATAACCATCTACAGCTTCAATGACTTCATAATCTCTTGTTGCGAAATATTCTTTAATAATATCTCTAATCAGTACTTCATCTTCTACAACTAATAATTTATACATTTTACACCTCCAAATAATAAAGGACTCTATCGAAGATAGAGCCCCCATATGAGTTATTCACCAATTAATTCCATCATTGCCTTATGGAATACTTCTGTCTTATCAGCAGCATCCTTCGCATCTTTACCCTTAATTGAGAAATAGAATTTACATTTAGGTTCTGTACCAGAAGGTCTAGCAGCAATCCAAGAACCATCTTCTAGATAATACTTTAATACATTTGACTTAGGTAAGTCAATTGTAGTGCCATCAGAACGTTCACTTGTTGCATAATCTTCACTTAATACAACCTTTACGCCACCAATTTCAGTAGGCTTATCCTGTCTTAAAGTATCCATCATTTCTTTAATACGTGCAGCACCTGCAGCACCAGCCTTAGCTAAGGCAATCTGTGATTCTTTGAATGTACCATACTTAGCATATAATTCATTCAATACATCAATAAGATCCTTACCCTGTTTCTTATAGTAGTTACCACATTCAGCAGCAAGTAATACAGCCTGTACAGCATCTTTATCTCTTACGAAGTCTTCTACAACACAGCCATAGCTTTCTTCATAACCAAAGATGAACTGTTTTTCATGAGTCTTTTCATACTTTCTGATCTTATCACCAATGAACTTGAATCCAGTTAATGTCTTTTCAACATCAACACCATAGTTTCTCGCAACTAATTCACCAAGATCACTTGTAACAATAGTATTATACATAACTGCATTATCAGGTAATGTACCCTTCTCTTTTCTCTGAGATAAGATATATTCAAGATATACAGCAGCACTCTGGTTACCACTCATTAATACATATTCACCATTGTGTTTTGCGACAACACCAAGTCTATCACCATCTGGGTCTGTAATTGCGACTACATCAGCATCTACTTCTTTCGCAAGCTTAATAGCTAATTCATAAGAAGCATCTACTTCTGGGTTTGGAGACTTAGTATTTGTATAATCTGGATCAGGTGCACACTGTGCAAGTACTGGCACAATATCATAACCTAATCTCTTTAAACATGTTCTTACAGGGATGTTATCTGCACCATGCTGTGGTGAATAAACAATCTTGAAATCAGACTTATCTAGTCCAGGATTGATTTCAATACCCATTACAGCTTTATAATAAGCTTCATCTACTTCTTCTCCTACCCATGTAATGAATGGATAAGCTTCTTCATCACTGATCTGTTCGATTTCTAATTCGTCATCAATTTCATTTACATAATCAACAACGATATCACCCCATTCAGGGATCAACTGACAACCAGTATCATCATATACTTTATAACCGTTATATTCCTTAGGGTTATGAGAAGCAGTAATCATGATACCACCTGCACATTTTAAATAACGTACTGCGAAAGATAATTCTGGAGTAGGTCTTAAAGATTCCATGATATAAGACTTAATACCAAACTTTGCGAGAATCTTTGCAGATTCAATCGCAAAACGATATGACATATGTCTGTTATCATAACTGATTGCCACTCCACGTTCTTTACCTTCTGGTAAATTAGCTACATATTTCGCAAATCCCATATTTGCTTTACGAACTGTATAAATGTTCATACGGTTTGTACCTGCACCTAAAATACCACGCATACCTGCTGTACCGAATTCAAGATTCTTATAGAAAGCATCTTCCTTCTGTTCTTCTGTCATTCCGGCAAGTTCTGCCTTTAATGAAGCGTCCATGCCTTCATAATTTAACCATTGCTCATATTTTTTATTAATATCCATTTTTAAGCGTCACCTCTTGGCACTATTATACCATTTTCGATAACCTATAGAAACAAAAAGCGCTACAGTTACATTATTTTCTCATAACTTTTACTTATATTTTAGATACTTCTCTAAATCAAATAGTAATATTTACGAATATCACTAAGTTTTTATCGATAACTCCTAAGTAAACACTTACAGATATACAAAAAAAGAGATTAGTGATCTCTCACTACGTCCCCTATTTTTGCATCACAATAAGTTGTAATATCCTTAGATGAAACAATCATCTGATAGCCTCTTTTACCTGCTGAGAGAGCGATTGGACGGTCTTTTTCTATGCTGGCATCAAAATATGTTGGGAACTTCTTTTTCATGCCAACAGGAGAACAACCTCCACGCATATAACCTGTAAGACCTAGTAAATCCTTCATATGAAGCATTTCTACCTTCTTATGTCCAGATAGTTTAGCGAGCTTCTTCAAGTCTATTTCCTCTAATACAGGAATACAGCATACTAAATAATCATGGTCTTCATGTAATACAAGTGTCTTATAGATATCACCTGCATCCATATCTACTTGTGATGCTACATGTTCACCACTTAAATGTTCTTCATCATATTCATATGTTTTGATTTCATAAGGAATCTTATCACGATCTAGCATTCTTAATGCATTTGTTTTAATTTTACTCTTTTTCATATATATCACCTTGGATGATATTATAGCACTTTATCGTGGCCAATGTTCATTTTCTACAAAATAAGTAGCTTCCATATCCGCTGTAGATAAGGCGAAAGCTTCAGGGAAACGACTAAATACATTTCCTACAGTTCTGGCATCATCCCCATAGCTAAAGCCCATATGATAGGCAATGGCTGCTGTTTCTATATCTGTAAGCTTTAAATAGCGATTCATAATATATACACTCTTAGAACCATGTCCTACAGGGAATGCATCTTCTATTGTATAGAAAGGCACCTGTTCCCATTGTCCTTGCGCATTCTTCTTATTACGCATTTCTGTCTTATAAATATCAACCTTGCATAAATCATGAAATAAAGCACATAATGCTATACTTTCTTCACTCATAGATAAATGATAACCTGGTTCACAACGCTTCTTTACATAGCTTCTAAAGCAGAAATAGACATGGAGACTATGGTCACATAAACCACCCTCATAATCTCCGTGATAACGTGTACTTGCAGGTGCACTATAGAAATCAGTACCTTCTAGCCATGAAAGAAGATCATAAATTCCTTCTCTTTGTATATACTTATGACAAATATCATTAAATAATATTTTTACTTCAATAGAAGATAAATCATCCTTTTCAGGATACATATCTTTTGCGAGTCTTAATAAAATACCATCTTTACCAATTGTTTTCATGTTTACATCTCCTCGTCTCTATTATACCAAACTTTTCTGTAAGAAAAGTGTGTATTTGTTTTATATTTCTACTATACTATTAGTAGGGGTGATTACGTGAACAAACTGCATTTGGCCCAGCTGCCTACACCTATTGAAAAAATAGACTATCTCTCCAACAAATATAAACCAAATATTTTCGTGAAAAGAGATGACTTAACAGATAGTGTGGCATCTGGTAATAAGATTAGAAAACTAGAATACAGTGTTGCAGAAGCTTTATCTTTAGGGTGTGATACACTGATTACAAATGGTGGATTCCAATCCAACCATTGTCGATCTACTGCTGCAGTAGCCGCAAAACTTGGATTGAAGTGTATTCTTATACTTAGAAAAGAACCTGGTGAAAATATTGAAACAGCCAACTTCCTTTTAGATCATATGCTTGGTGCTGATATAAGAGTAAAGGAACATGATGATTTCCAGGCACATAAAGATGAGATGATGCAGGAAGTCTATCAGGAAGTATTAGATAAAGGTGGCAAACCTTATATTATTCCTATGGGTGCTAGTAATGGAATCGGTACTTTAGGTTATATTGATGCTTTTGATGAAATACTAGAATATGAGAAAAAGACTGGTATTGTGTTCGATACTATTATTGATGCAGTAGGTTCTGGAGGAACTTATACTGGTTTATATTTGGGTAATGAATTAAGACAAGCTCATAAAGATATCGTAGGTATTAATGTATGTGATGATGCTGATTTCTTTATTAAAGAAATTAATAGTATTATTGATGATACATTATCTCATCTTGATGTAAAAGATGTAGAGAGAAGTCATATTCATATTATTGATGGATATGTAGGAAGAGGCTATTCTTTAAGTCACAAAGAAGAATTAGAAGCTATTTCTGACTTATCTAGACATAGTGGTATTATTCTAGATCCTGTATATACAGGTAAGGCGTATTATGGACTAATCCATGAATTAGAAAAAGGTACATTTGATCATGCAAAGAATATTCTATTTATGCACACAGGTGGTATATATGGTTTATTCTCTAAATCAAAAGAAATAATCTCAGCCTAGGCTGAGATCTTTTTCTTATAAGCGATAATAACTGTTTCTAAATACATAATAGATGTAATACCAATAGACTCTATTAATATTCTAGGTGTATAGGTTGTTTTGATCTTTCTTGTTTCTTTTTGTGACATATTCACATCATGCTGAGATAAATAAGTATTAATTGTATATTTAGAAAGAGATGGACTTGTGAAACATGAAATAGTAAATGAAATCATAAAGATAATAAGTATCTTACTAAGATTATGTGTTTTAAATAGTTTATGACATATAAGTATTAAAAAGAGAGAACTAATAATTAATATAATCAAAGGAATCATCTTTAACTTATCACATATATTTTCAAAGATAGAGACACATGCATTATATTGTGCATCATTGGATGTAAGCTGGAGGTGATTCCAATCCAATGTTTTTCTTTGTGCTTTCTTTATAAAGCCTTCTGTATTACTGTTTTTATTTAAATAATAAGTAACAGAAGAAACAGTTTGTTCAGTATGACTTAATGACTGCGCTTTTGATAAAGCGATAAAGATAGTATTATAAGGCTTTAAATGACTTAATAGTCCTACTTTATTCTTATAGATTCCTACAATAGATAATGATACATCTCCTTTTTCTGTGTTTAATTGAATATCGTCTCCTAAACTTAGATTATTATTTTTCGCAAGTGCATAAGAAATCACTGCATTGGATGTATTCTCATCATTCTTGTTTAAAAGTCTTCCTTCTTTAAGTTTATATTCTTTTGAATTAAAGTCCTGAATCAGCGTCATAGAGGAATAACCTGCAAGAAGAAATGTATCTTCTTGTAATTCTGTCAAACGAATACGAGGGAAAGAAAGACGTGTATTAACTGATTTAAGTGTATGTGAAGATGCATTGACTAGTTGTTCATAGTTATAAGTTTTAACATCTTTAATAGTAGTTAATTGTTTGGCATCTCTGATACTTATTCCATTATCAGATGATAGTGTGACTTCATACTTTAATTGTTTCTTATACTTATTAATAACCTGTGATGATCCCTGCTTAATGAACAAGCACATCATGATAATATTCATTGTGATACATACAATGATAAATAACGATAAATAATGTAGACCCTCTTTCCCTTTAAACATAATGCTGCCTCCTTATAAATATAATAAGAAATAATATTTGCGGTATTATGGAGTAAATATGGGAAAAATTGTGTAAAAAAAACAGTGGATAAAATCCACTGTCAAAAACAAAAGTATATTATTCAGCAACTTTCTGTTCTTTGATAACCTTAGCGATAGATTCGATTACGTCCTTTTCGTCTTCACCTTCAGCTTCGATTTCTACAGTAGCCTTAGTTGGAACACCTAAAGACATAACACCCATGATTGATTTAAGGTTAACGCTCTTACCGTTATAGATTAAGTTAATATTGCTAGAGAATTTGCTAGCCTGATTTACTAAGATTGTAGCAGGTCTTGCATGTAAACCTACTGGGTCAGATACTACGAATGATAATTTTTCCATTTAAAAAATTCCTCCTTATGAATATGTTATTATTATATCACAAATCCTAATTTTTTCTATAACTTTATGTCATTTTTTACTAGCGCTTACAAAAGCATTGATATATACGCTATTTTTTTGATAATAATTTTTTATAATTGTATGAATCCGACACCCAAAACAGAACCACAATTCCATTCTTTTGTATGTCCAGGGTGTTTAAAAGCTAATGCAAGATTACCCATTTCATAGACCATTACGCCACCTTCTGGGATATCTACAACTTCTACATGGTCTAATATTTCAGGACCAAACACCTTTTCATCACTATATACTGCTGCCTGCATATTTGTGATTGTCAGAAGTTTGCCTTTCACCATAAAAGAAAATTTATAAACATTCTGAGAACCTTCTAAAGGAATCTTTTCGACAAGAATCTTATCAGGATCAACGCCTAATGTTTCAAAGATACGAGACTGCTGGAAAGACATTGCTTTCTTTAGTTCTTCGTTTAATTGTTTCTCTTTAGAGTAATCATTTTTACTATAGTCATGCTGTGTTGCATTGACATCTACATCTAACATCCATGGATCAAATCTAAATTCCATTTTCTTTCTCCTCTACTAATTCATTTTTTGTTTCTGAACGATATTCTACTAATCTTTCAAACCAGATCTTACATAATGCACCTACCGGTACAGAAACGAGCATTCCTAAGAATCCACCAATCATACTACCGAAAATAAGTGATACGATAACAAGTACAGGATGAATATCAATACTTGCACTAAGTAATCTTGGGTTAATAATATTACCGTCTACACCCTGAATAATAAGTAACGCAATCAAAGCTCTTAAGGCCATATGTAAATCAGCTGTCACAAGACCAATAATTGCTATAGAACCATATCCAAGGAATGGTCCTACATAAGGTATTAGATTACCTATACCAACTAATAATGCAATCACAATCCAAAATTTAACATGTAAGAAGCCAAATGCAACACTTACCATAACAAACATAAGAAAAGCATCAATCACCTGGCCACGTACATAACCAGAGAATACACCTTCAACATCAATTAATAATTGATGAATAACAGTGTCTACTTTTCTACTTGTAAAAGCTTTAATACTCTTACTCCAATAATTCCATAATTTTTCTCCATCAAGCATAAAATAAATCGCAAAAATAATAGAGAATAGTAAATTAGTGAAGAAGTCTGATACTTTAGTGATACCGCCTAGAAGATTACTTGTAACACTATCAACTGCTGTCTTTAAGAACTGCTGTACTTGTACTGTAGAAATACTCATGGATTTAAGCTGTACGATGATTGCATCATAAATCGCATTCACATTCTTTGCGGCAATACGTAAGAAATCACTCATATCCTTAAACTGTGTGACTGCAAGTTCTTTACCAATACTTTTAATCACAAAAGTAGATAATAATGCAAAAACAAATAATACAATTAAAGAAGTAATTGCAACAGATAACTGATGACTTAACTTCTTCTTTTCTTTAAAATAAGAAACATTTCTAAGAGATGATTCTACCTTTTCTACAACCGGCTTTAATAAATAGGCAATCACAAAACCAATAAGTAATGGTGTAAATACCTGGCTTAAAAATCCCAATCCCTTCTTAAGAAACGAAAGAATGTCTGATATGTTACTTCCTGCTGCAATCACAAGATAGATTGCAATAACAGTAAGTACTACATAAATAGATATCTGTGTATATTTTCTATTAGGTTTAAAATGAAACATAGTACCTCCTTACATAAGAGGGCTAAAGAATCGTAAGATACATCTCCATCCTCTTAATACAACACTTGTATTTATATACTTCTCTGATACATCCTGACTTATTTCAAATAGTTCATCAAAATCTTCTCTTAATTCTTTGACTGCATGATTATGTGTAAACCAGCATCCATTTTCAAAGTGTAAATAAAGACTTCTAAAGTCAAAGTTAATTGTACCAACAACACCGACCTGATCATCAACTAGACATTGTTTTGAATGTATAAATCCAGGAGTATATTCATATATATGAATACCTGCCTGCACAAGATGTGAATAATAGCTTCTAGTCACTGCAAAGACAACTGCTTTATCAGGAATACCTGGTGTAATAATTCTTACATCAACACCTCTTTTTGATGCAAGAATAAGTTCTCTTTGCATTTCGTCACTTAATATCAGATATGGTGTAGTGATATAGATATGATCAACAGCATGTTTAATCATATTTAAATAGACATTCTCACCTGTTTCTTCATCGTCTAAAGGAGTATCTGAGTAAGGGATGATATATCCTTCTCCTGATACTTTATGACCTTTTAAATAAAGTGTGAGGTCTTCATAATCTTCTTTACTTGATGTCTGCCACATCTCAAAGAATATCTTTGTGAGAGAGTCTACTGCATCACCCTCTAATCTTACTCCAGAGTCCTTCCATAGTCCATAAGGATGTGTGTAATTGAAGTATTCATCTGCAAGATTATAACCACCAGTATAGCCTATTAGACCATCTATGACAGTAATCTTACGATGATCACGATTGTTCATAAAGGGATTTAAAACAGGAAATATAGGGTTAAATACACGACACTGTATACCTTCTTCATGAAGACGTGCTCTAAACTTATTATTAATGAATCCTACACTTCCCATATCATCATAAAAGACTCTAACATCCACACCCTGTTTAACTTTTTCTACAAGGATATCTTCTATCTGTCTCCATGCTTTTGAATCTTCTATCGCATGATATTCCATGAATATGAATTCTTTAGCATTATTTAAATCATGTAGTTGTGCTTCCAATGCATCATTTGTGGAACTATAGAATTTTATCTTTGTATGATTAAAAGTAGGAAAACCTAAAGATTGTAGATAATAAGCTTCTGTGGCATGAAGAGGATCATTCTGTTGTAGTAAGTTATACCCTTCTGTTTCTATCTTATAGCTACTTAGATCATCACTTACTTTATTGAACTTCTTCTGTACTGTCTTCAACAATGAAGGTCTACCAAACAAGACATATATAGCTAAACCAAAGACAGGAAAGATAAGAATCAAAACAATCCAAGATAGCTTAAAAGCACTATTATCCGGTCTACCATAAATATGTAGTACACATATAAACGCAATTATACTCATGAATGTATCAAAAGCAGCATAGTACTCAGATAAATGTATCGCAAGATTCACAATCATGAAGACCTGAATAATAATTAGAAGTGCTGCAATTATTACTCTTACAACACTATTTTTTACATCATTTTTATGCTCATATGTATTCATATAAACCCCCTATTAAAAAAGGCTTTCAATTAAGAAAGCCTATTAGAAATTCTTCTTTGCGACAACTAAGAAACGATATGTTGTCAACTGGAAATATGTATTCTGTTTAATCTGATCTAATGCATTCATATAGAAGCTCTTATATTGTGCGACATTTTCAGCCACTTCTGGAGCCACCTTACGGAAGTAAGTCTGTATTTGACGAAGATTATGGAAACGAATGTATCCTTTGTCTTCTTTAGTTTCTACAACTTCAAATCCTGCTTCAGCAAGAGTCATTGCACAGCTGTTCATATCCCATACACCTCTCATCTTAAAAGGCATATACATAGATAAGAATTCATGAAGGTTTTCACTACCATTCTGATTCACAATGAAAGTACCATTTGGTTTAAGTACACGTAATACTTCATTCTTATCATAGTTAGAGAATTGATCCATTAATACATCGATACGTTCATCCTTAAATGGAAGCAGGTTAGATTCTGTCAATTTAGTTGCCTTAACAGGTAATCCTTCTAGAGTTGCTTCTACTTCACTTGTTTCAGTATAAGGTTCAATATCAAATGTTGCTGCTGGATAATCTTTATAATCCTTTACAAACTGTCCTTTATCCACCGTCATAAAAGCTAAATGATCTTCTGGATGAACATAGCTCTTAGTAATAGCGACTTCATCATAAAGTGGTGCAGAGACTTCATAACCATAGTCTTCTTCATCTCCACGTTTTAATTCTTCAATTTCTTTCATTAAATGTGTAGCTGATTGAATCTGCTGACGACATCTGAACTTACCATACTTAATAATAATAAATTGTACGATTGCATCCGCAATCACACCACATGCCACAAAGATAATGAGTTCTAAGAACCACTGTGCTGACATGAATGGTGCATCTGTACCACCAATCATATAACAGATAATACATAATACAACCATGCTTGCTGTTCCTGTATAGTTGAAAGGACGATTGAATTGTTCAAACCACACTAAGTTATTCACTCTTAATGCACGTTTACGGCTGATTTCAAAGTAAATCAGCTGGAATATTAACATCAATCCAACAAACGTTAGTAAAGTTGCGAGTAAAATTGCCATAGAATTCCCCCTTATTTGATCTTCTGACCTGTAAGAGTATAGTATTGATCTCCAATTGTGAAATAGCCTTCATCATGAAGAACGATTTCTTTTTCAATAGAGTAAATTTCCTTCATATCATTATCTACATCATAGATATAAGAACGTCCATTCTTTTCTAATGCGAGATATGGATGTCCATCAAAGACAATTGCTGCCTTTTCAGGAATCTTTGTATAAACATCTGAAAGTGCTTCTTTTCCATTACAGTCATAGACCTTAAATTGGCCATTCTTATTATATGCTGCATAATATGAATTGCCGATGAATTCTAAACGTGGATATGATGATTTTAATACATTTTCACCTTCCGCATTAATTAATTCATACTTGCCATTTTTAAGCTGTACAATAGCACACTTGTTTTCATCATACTGATTGGCTTCCTGATAATAAGGACTGACCTTCTTACCATTAAAGTCATAATAAGCATAACCTTTACCTTTTACGAATCCTGGATAACGAGACACTGATAATTCATATGCATATGGATAAACCTGTACATTCTTTAATTCACTTGTCTTCTTACCGTTATAGACTGTATGAGGTCCATAAGCAATCTTCTTATTTCTAGAAATGAAATGTGTATTGTCTTTAAAGTTAGAGTTTGTAGGAACAATCTCTCCATTTCTATAAAGACTGACAGTATCATCTGCAGTTAATACGATATTGTTTTTGTTTGTGATCTCTGCACCAGTTAGTGCATAATCATTTGAATAAATCTTAGTACCAATTACAGCTAATGTATTCTGGTTATCTGCATCATATAAAATAGCCTGATTCTTACGTGATGCAAGAATAGAATAATTACCTACTTCCTTAATAGAAGACTTCTTACCATTTTTGAAATAAACATTAATAGAATCTTCAAAACCTACAATAGACGCATCATCAATGCTAGAAGCATAATAAACCTTCTTCTTACCAGCATATAGAGTCTTACCATTATTTACAACCTTATAAGTCTTACCCTTTACGATAACAGGTAGATCAGTCTTTAATAAACCGCTCTTAGTAGATGATTTATAAAGAACCTTACCTTTTGTATTGAGTACTTCAATACCACCTAAAGAAATATCTGCTGCTCTTGTTTTAGTTTCTGTTTCCGGATTTCTTATAACAGTTACTTCACTTGTATGCTTCTTCTTACCTACAGTTGCAGTAATAGTTACTTTACCTGTTCTTATACCATATACAGTACCATTTTCTACAGTCGCAATATTTAAATCGCTTGAATCCCATTTAACCTCTTCAGGATTTACATTAGTCACAGAAAGCTGACCCTGTCCACCTTTAATAACAGTCATTTCCTTCTGATCAATCACTTTAATAAGCTTATGAACTGTAACATCACATGTATAATCCTTCTTATCAATCGTTGCAGTAATAGTCACTTTTCCTGCTTTATTTGCATGAATTGCACCATTATCTACAGTCGCAATTGTCTTATCAGAAGTTGTCCATTTAACCTTCTGATTTTCATAGTTGTTAATAGAAAGACCATAATCAGATTCTTCATCCATCTCAATCTTAGTTTCACTTAAAGAAAGAGGCTTAGCCTTAACAGTAATTTTAGCCTTAGCTTTTTGATTACCAGCCTGAACAGTAATAGTAGCCTTACCAGGTTTTACACCTGCAATCTCTCCAGTATCCGGTGCTACAATGACAACCTGATCATTACTTGTAGTCCATACTGCCTGATCTTCATCCTTCTTATTTAATACCTGCAAGAAGATATGCTGATCCTTTTCAATAGTAGTCTTAGAAGGATTAATCTTAATCTGTCTCTTCTTTACTGTAATAGTAGCTTTATATTTCTTCTTGCCTACCTTTGCAGTAATAACAGCTTTACCCTTCTTTAAACCTGTTACTTCACCAAATTCATTCACTGAAGCAATTTTTTTCTTATTAGAACTCCATTGTACAACTTCTTCTGGATTCTTCTTATCTAATACATTTAATACAACCTTCTGTTCAGTTAAAAGAGTCACCTTAGTCTGATCAAGTCTCTGTGTTCTCTTCTTTACAGTCACCTTAGATTTAACTGTCTGACCATTACTTGTTGCCTTGATAGTCGCTTTACCTGGATTAATAGCCCAGATATGTCCATCAGCAACAGTCACTACATTCGCATCACTTGTTTCCCACTTAATATCAGGATATGCATTTTCAATACCATACTGACCTTCTTCACCTGTATAAAGTGTTGCTTCATTTTGAGAAATCTTTAAAGTCTTACGTTTTACTTTAATCTTACACTTTAAAGTATCATCCCCTACTTTTGCGATTATTGTAGTCTTACCAGGCTTTAATCCCTGAATGACACCATTGTCTACTGTCGCAATCTTAGGATCCTTAGACTTCCATTCAATTGTACGTGCACCAAAATCATTCACTGTAAGTGTAGCTGGTTCTGATGTATATACATCTAAAGATTCCTGAGAAAGATATGGATGTAATGCTTCTACCTTAATCACACAAGTCACTGATGCATTATCTTTAGTTGCAGTAAGTGTTGCAGTACCTGCATGTTTTGCATAAACATAACCTTCCTGATTAATATCAATGACATCATTATCACTTGTAGACCATACAACTGCATCATTCGCAAATACCTGTGTTAAAGTATTTTCTGTCATATTAAGAGAAGATGCACTTAAATAAAGTCCAGTCTGTGGCTGAGATTCACCTACAAGCATATTACCCTGTGTTTTTAAGCTTGTATAACGTCCTGATTTAATAATTGTTTTACCTGTATTAGAAATATAACCAGTCTGATTACTCTCATTAGTCACTAAATATCCACCTTCAAAAGGTGTATATGTCTTATACATATCTTTGGTATAACGCTGCCCCTTAGTATTATAAAGAGCATATAAACTATTCTTTCCTTCTTTCATGAAAGAAGTCTTCTTAATCTCATGATTATCGGATGATGATCCACAGCCACTTAATATTAATGCAGCAGCCAGGATTCCTATTACCTTCTTCATAGTCTGCCTCCTTGTTTTTTTCTACAACATCATTATAACATAATTCTTTACGTAAAAAAAATGAGAGATAATCTCTCATTTTAGAATCTTTCTGAAGCGGTAATTTACACGGGAGTTTGACACATTGAAATCCAAAAAAGTACCACAAAGCCTTGAAATAGGCTTATTTTTTTGTCAAATTTTTATTTTTATTATATAGTAATATTTGGTGATATGTGGTATAATAGTGACAGAGGTGATTATTGTGCGTATAACAACATCAAAATCAAAAAATTCTGAGTCCTTTTACATCACTCAGTCCTATACAAATGCCAATGGGAAAAGTACTTCCAAAACCATCCGAAAATTAGGTACGTTAGCTGAATTATCGGCGCAGCTCCACACGGATCGTGACGGAGTTGTTGAATGGGCAAATGAACAGGCTCGTCTTGAAACACTGAAATATAAAAGTGAAAAAGAGGATGCTACTGTCATGATTCCATTTCATTCCAACAGACTCATGGACTATAATAAGCAGAAACTTTTTTCTGGCGGATATCTTTTTCTTCAGTCTATTTACTATGGACTTAAGCTCGATTCTGTCTGCCGAAAAATCAAAAGCCGACATAAATTCGAGTATGATCTTAATGCTATTTTATCTGATTTAATTTATACAAGGGTTCTGGAACCTTCCAGCAAAAGTTCTTCCTTTCGAGCAGCAAAACAGTTCCTTGAGCCTCCAACTTATGAACTTCATGATGTTTACCGAGCTCTTTCTGTTCTTGCTTCTGAAATGGATTTTATTCAATCAGAAGTTTATAAAAACAGCTTTTTTCTTGGTGACAGAATGGATCGGATCCTTTATTATGATTGCACAAACTACTACTTTGAAATCGAACAGGAAGATGGAGATAAAAAATACGGAAAAAGCAAAGAGCACCGTCCGAATCCCATTATTCAAATGGGACTCTTTACAGATGGTGACGGAATACCTTTGGCTTTCTCACTCTTTCCTGGAAACCAAAATGAGCAGAAATCCTTAAAACCTTTAGAAACAAAGATTCTCCAACAATTCGGCTGTGATAAGTTTATCTATTGCAGTGACGCCGGACTTGCTTCTGAGGATAACCGTGTTCTTAATCACATGGGACAGAGGGCATTTATTGTCACTCAGTCCATCAAAAAGCTGCCTGCTGAAGACCGGGCATGGGCTTTAAAGAAAACTGGCTTCAAACGTCTCTCAGATGATAAACCTGTTGATCTCACAAAACTGACAGATGATGACAAGAACCAGCTTTATTATAAAGACGAACCATTGACAACAAAAAAACTGGATCAAAAATTAATCATAACCTACTCCCCTAAATATGCCGCTTATCAGAAATCCATCCGTGCGGAGCAGATCTGTCGGGCAGAAAAAATGGTTGCAAATGGCTCTCTAAAAAAACAGCGTAAAAATCCAAATGATCCTGCAAGATTTGTAAATAAGGTAGCTGTAACCAACGAAGGAGAAAAAGCTAAGATCCACTATTATCTCGATACGGATAAGATTGCTGAAGAAGAAATGTATGACGGACTTTATGCGGTATGTACAGACCTGCTTGATGATGACGTTGCAGATATCTTAAAAGTCAGTGAAGGAAGATGGCAGATTGAAGACTGTTTCAGAACTATGAAAACAGACTTTGAAGCCAGACCCGTTTACTTAAACCGTGAAGATCGGATTAAAGCTCATTTCCTCACCTGCTTTCTTGCTCTGTTACATTTCCGGTTATTAAACCGCTCCTTGAAAGGGACTTATACCACAGAACAATTACTTCACACTTTAAAAGACATAAGTTTTACGGAGATAGAAGAACAGGGCTTCATGCCGGTATATGAACGTCAGGAAATCACTGATGATATCCATGAAACCTGCGGATTCGAAACGGACCATCAATTCATAACAAAACGGAAAACGAAGGGAATTCAGAAAAAAGTAAGCGGAGATAAAACATTACTATATTTCGTGTATACAGATAAAAGTGCCACCCCCTTGTAAATACAAGGGATTGTGGCGCTTTTTTAACTAATCACCTATCAAAGATAAGTTTATATAGAGAAATAGCTGTTTTGTCAAATTATATATCAAATTGAATCCACCTTATCAATCGGCCATGATTTTCTGAGTGCTGCATAAGAAATCAAAAAGTTTGCGAGCCAACCAGCCGGTACAGCAAGCCAGACAAATGCAATACCAAAACGAGGGGCACAGATTAAGGCAACTGACAATCTTATTGCAAGGTTTACCATATTTGCAATAAGAAATGGTCGCATGATTCCAAGCCCACGAAGGACTCCATCTGTTGCCATCTTGATACCCATGAAAATGAAAAAGTAGCCTAGCCATCTCATATAATCCCCTGATACCTGATAAGCTAAAGCAGTTCCGTCTTTTCCTAAGAATAACGAAGAAATTTGCGTATGCAATGTCTCAATAACTATAAAAGCAAGAACTGCAAAACATAAATCTAACAACAATGCAGCATAATATCCTTTTTTGATACGTTCGTTTTTCTTTGCACCAAGATTTTGGGAAACATACGGTGAAACTGCATTTCCAATAGATACAAATATCAGTGAAAATACATTCTCTACTCTCATCGTTGCCGAATAACCCGCTAGTGCCTGTGTACCAAATGGATTTACAACCGCCTGTACAATCATCATCCCAATTGACACTGTAGACTGCTGAAGAACCGAAGGTACAGCAATTCGAAGCACTGAACGTAACTCCTGACCGTCAAACCAGCTAAAGTGACTTTTATATCGGCGCATCCGACTAAAGAAAATAAAAAGTGAAAATACTGCAGAAATTCCTTGTGCAATAAGAGTCGCAAGGGCTGCACCAAACACACCAAGACCAAGTCCAGCCACCATCCAAAGGTCCATAAATATATTTAAAACCGAAGAAAATATTAAAAGACCTAATGGAATCTTTGATTCACCAATTGAAGTGAACATCGTTGAAAGGATATTGTACATAAACAGAAACGGAAATCCCACAAAATAAACTCGAAGGTACAATACCGCTTCATCCAATATATCAGCAGGTGTCTGTAATAAACTCATCATTGAATGGGAAAAGCAAAATCCAAACAGACCTAGAAGTATACTTAGAATCAGAAAACTAATTAATGATGTCGACACAATCGTTTTCATTTTGCTATAATCCCGGGCACCAAAATAACGGCTTACAAGAACCCCTGCACCTACATGTCTTCATTCATGAAGATAAGGGCAGGTGGCAAGATATTATATGTTTTTATTCTATTAAGTTGGGAAAAACTTTTAGTGTTCTGAATTTTCTTGGTGACATACCGGTTATTCGTTTAAAGAAACGGGTGAATGAGGACGGAGTAGAAAAATTCAGTTTATAGCAAATCTCCTGAATGGTAAGGTTGGAAGAAATCAGTAGGGCTTTTGCTTCAATAATTACATAATTGTCAATCCAGTTTCCTGCCAGTTCTCCGCTAACATCCCGGATTATGGAAGATAAATACTTAGGGGTTAGACAAAGTTTCTCAGCATAAAAAGAAATGTCTCTTTCTTTATAATGATGGGTTTCTACCAGTTTTAAAAACTGTTTGAATATGTCTTCTTTATGCGGCAGTTTTTTCTTTTTTATTTCCAGATGCTTTAGTAGGAGCTGGCATACTTCGTAGAAAGTAGCTTGTATCAGATATTGTATGGTAAAATCACGAAACAGATTATTTTCTTCACTGATTTTTTTGTAAAGCAATACATGATATGTTTTCAATAAATCTGTTTCCGCGATATTCAAATTGACACATGGATGATTTTTTAGAGGAATTAAAAGAGACATCATTTTATAAAAATTATCTCGGGTATCAAAATATTTATTAGATATCATGATGAGATGTGCTTTGTAATCCTCGCTTATTTCATTATATTTAATTATTTGATTAGGCACCATCATTAGTAATGTATTCTCTTTAGTAGAATAGTTGATGGAGTCTATTTCTATTTCAGAAGTTCCGGAAAGGCACAGTATAAATGAAGTATAGGTTGTTTTATATGAATTGTTGTGAAAAAAAGGATGGGCAAGAGTCTTGCGGGTAAGATCTTTTCCCGTATTATTATAAATAATGAAATCATCGGAAAAATAATCTGCGTTAATGAAAAAGCCGGTATTCCAGATGTCTATGTCGGTATGTCCTTTTATCATTCTTGATGTTATTTAAAGTAAAAGAATAAATTTAATTGGAATGAAACAACACCATTCGACTATTTGCTAATAATAAGCGACATTCAGAAAATTATTAGTTCTGTGTTATGGTTGTAAAAAGCCTTCCCTCATGGCGAGAGAAGGCTTTTTATTATCCGTTAACCTTTTTGTAATCGGCCAGGAACTTTTCTAATCCTATATCTGTCAATGGATGGTTTAGAAGGCCTTTAATGGCGGATAACGGGCAGGTTACTACATCTGCTCCCACTTCCGCACATTGTAATATATGTAAGGTGTTTCGGATGGAGGCGGCAAGAACTTGTGTCTTGTAGTCATAAGTTTGGTACAATTCTACAATTTGTGCAACCAGTCCTACACCGTCATTGCAAATATCATCCAGTCTGCCGACAAACGGAGATACATAGGTAGCCCCCGCCTTTGCCGCAAGTAATGCCTGTCCGGCAGAGAAAACCAGTGTACAATTGGTACGGATTCCTTTATTGCTGAAATATTTGATAGCTTTGATGCCGTCCT
>OGYE01000140.1_pt1 | contig 38110 bp, 20 predicted proteins | sample 1576471 | NCBI WGS metagenome assembly OGYE01 (sample SAMEA3541532, study PRJEB24748) | human gut metagenome | biome: human gut; feature: human-associated habitat; material: faeces | place: China | collected 2012
TTATAATGATATATTAAATAAAATTAGTAGACTTATAAATAATTATCCAGTAACACCTATTGATTTAAATAATGAATATAATACATGTATTTATATTAATAAAGATGAAAATAATAAATGGTATTATAATAGAGCATATAAAATTATTGTAGATACAGTATATAATCTTATTGATAATAAAGAACTTTATATTCCTCGAAAAGAAGAATTATTTAATAAACGTATTTATATTACAAGAGGAGGAGTAATTGCTGGAGAATATATTAATAAATGTTATATTAAACATAATAATTTTTATCCAAGAGATCCTGTAATTATTAATTGTTCGAGAATTACTAATCATGATGATATTGATATATATACAGTTGATTCTCGTTCTCCTAAACTAAAAGTTCTTAAAGAATTTTATAATGTTTCTATTAATATAGATGATAAATATAAGCATATAGATATTCGTAAATTTAAAAAGTTATGATAACGACTGTTACAATAATTTTAATAATAACTATTATAATAGTATCACTATTATTTGGTTATTATTTTGGAGAAAGCGTAGGTATTACTATGGCTATAAATTATATTGAAGATAAATATACTAATAAAAATAAACAAGTTAGTAATATTTTTAAAAGTATTTTGAATAATTATAATAAAATTAAAAAAACTACAGCCGCTCCTATTATTAAATTTTTAGTAATGTTTGGATTTAATTTCATAATGTTATTATTATTATTTTTATATTATGAGTTTCAATGTTAAAGGATTTCCTTTTAATTATAAAGGAGTTGTAGATGTTTCAGATTGTGAAACTGCCGCAGATGTTATTAAAAAAGCAAGATTTAATTGGGAAGTTGGTAAATGTAATATTGTAGGTAAAATGCCAGCTCATATTAATGAAGATCTAAATGCGGATGCTTTCTTTTACGGGGGAGAAGTATATAGAACTTTTGAAAATAGTTATGCTACTTATCGTAAAGATTTAAATATTCCTTTAGGTATAGTTAAAGGAAAATATACACCTGTTCAAAATATTGAAGCTTTTAATTTCTTTGACGATGCTATTGGAGTTGATAAAGCAATTTGGCAAACAGCTGGAATTTTTGGAAATGGAGAACGTATATTTGTAAGTGCTAAATTACCAGATACTATATTAGTTAATGGAGATCCAGTAGATAATTATTTAGTATTTACTAATTCTCATGATGGAAGTTCTGGTGTTAAAATATTGTTTACTCCTATTAGAATTGTTTGTGAAAATACATTAACTGCTGCTATTGCCACAAGTTCTAATTTTATAACTTTTAGACATACTAAAAGTGTTCATTCTAAAATAAATATTGCAAAAGAGATACTTGGTATTTGTAAACAAAAAAGTAAACATATAAATGAATGTTATAGTATTCTTGCAAATAAATCTATTTCTGATAATAGTTATATAGAATGGCTTTGTAGCAATATATTAACAAGTAAAGAATATCAAGATGTTATTGATTCTGGATATACATTTGAAGCATTAGTTAATAAAAATTGGAGAGCTATTGACGCAAGTGGAGTTTCTATGCGCAAAGTTAATGTTCTAAATAAAACATTTAATTATTATTATACTGGACCCGGACAAAAAGAATTTGTTGGTACTTTATGGGGAGCTGTAAATAGTATTACTGGATATTATTCTAATATAGATAATAGTGAAGGAATTAATAGAATGGATAGTCTTCTTTATGGAGATAAATCTCGTAAAATTATTAACGCTTTTGATTCAGCAATAAAATTAGCTAAAGCTGCGTAACATATGAAAAATATTAAAACTTTAGTAATTAAACATTTCTTTTATGAAGCTATTCAATATAATGGAGAAAATGTTTTAGATATATTAAATTTTTGTAAATATTGTTATATTCAAAATAATGCAATTTTAGTTTATGTTAATATTATAATAGATATTGATGATTGGATTATTAAATTAACAGATGATTATTATACAGTTTTAGATAACAAATTAAAAGAAGAATTATTTAAAGAATAATTATGGAACAAAATTCTCAAAATTCAGTTAAAGTAACTTATGAAATTGTAGATCCTAAAATAAATGAAACTACAATTAAAATTGTAAATGCTTATAGAGAAGAAGAAGGTAAAAAAGCAATAGATAGCATTCTTCCTATTTATGTAAATCCTGATGATGCTGGAGCAGATATTTATGCAACCAGTTGTAAATGGGATGAAAAAAATGACTGTTGGGTTTATGGTACTAATTTTAGATTTGAACCTCCTAAAGGTTGGTTTCTTGAATTTCGTCCGAGATCTTCTAATCGTAAGACTGAATGTTATTTAGCAAATAGTCCTGCTACTGGAGATTATGGTTATAGAGGAGAATATATTTTCTGTTTTAAACCTCGTACTTCTACTGCTATTCGTAAATGCTTATCTGTTGTTACTACTGTTTTAAGTAAACTTTGTGTAGTTAGCGGATTGTCATTTAAATTTAATTTTATTAAAATTGAAAATAATCCTCCTTATCAAGTTGGAGAACGTATTGGTCAAATGTTTTGTTTTCCTTATTATAAAATTGAATTTGTAGAAGGAAAACTTAATCCTGAAGAAACTGAACGAGGGGCAGGAGGGCACGGTAGTACTGGACGATAATATGATACAAGTTTTATTAATAACTCAATCTAATTGTATAGGTTGTTGCATAATGGATGATATTATTACAAGTATTAAAAATACTTATAATAAAAATAATAAAGTAAATGTTAATATTTGTCATAAAGATTTTATTGATAAAAATATTTTAACAGAAAATAATATAACTGATTTTCCTGCGACTATAATATACAATGATGATTATAAAAAATCTATTAGATTTTTAGGTACAGTTCCTTTTATTCAAATACAAAAAGAAATAGATAGTCTTATTAATAAATAATTATATATAATTAAAGCTGGTGTTATAATTAATGATAATACCAGCTTTTACTTTTCCCCCGTAAAGGAAGGAGCAAGAAAGGATGCTTTTACTTTCTCTAATATTTATTATAAAATTATTAATAATACGAAATATAATATTATAGAAAATAATTGAAAATCACTCGATTTAACAAACTATTTTATAAAGATATATAAACTATTTACTTTTAATATATAATTGATATAATAGCTTATAAATACTGTTTATTCGTAAATACAGACTATTTATTCAGTATTGTCCAAGCATAAATAAACATTACTATAAACAAAAAGAGAGTTAATAACAGTATTAAAAACTGTATTAACTCTCTTTTTTTTAACAATTAGGTTCCACTAATCTTCAATCCAATTAGCAACATTAGTAGCAATATCCATAGGAAGATTATTATCGCTTAAACGATAAAATTGATTATTTTTATCAAGATTTTGAAGTCTTCTAATAACACGTAATAAAGGAATATTTCTTTCAAGTAAAATAGTAAATTTATTTTGTCCTTTATAAAGACCTCTATCATAAACTGAATCAAATTCAGGATCAATCATGGCGTCAATAATAAGACTCATAGCTTTAAATAAATCTTTAGGCCCAGATAATGCAGCAATAGGATTACTATAAAGAGTTTGAGTTTCAGTAACAAATCCCCAAGGAGTATAAGCTCTACTTTCAGTAGCCCATCTATCAGCTTGATATAATATTAAATTATACCAAGTGCTATTAATAATTTCTTCATCATCCTCATCAGTAGCTAAATGAAGAACAATAGCCATTAATATAGCAGATGCAATGGCAATACTATCTCCTAAAATTCTATGAAGATTATGACGTTGCCAATCGGGAAGCATTCTATAATTAAATCTAAAATTAATAAAAGTATCAATAAAAGATTTAAATATATTTTGAATACTATGAAGAACTATATCAGTAGTAGTGCCTCCTTTAGCTTTAGCGTTTTTAATATCATCTTTAAATTCATGAGCAAGAAAACTAATAAGATCGATATAAGAGCCTCTTTCAATACTTTCACGCATTTCATTATAATAGCCTCTAACTCTCCAGCGTTTAAGAATACCAGGATATAAATGTTTCTTATATTGCATTACTAATCCTCCATACCATTCAGCTTCTATTTTTGCAGCACCAATTTTATCATAAATACCGTGAATTTTATTATTAACATTAATAACTTTATCTCTAAATCTACCAAACATATCTTTAGTAATAACACTATCAGGTTTAATTCTTGCTACACCATCGACTAATTCAAATTGACTTGCAAGAGTATCAAACCTTTCAAATTCTTTTTTAGCAGATTTAAGATTAGCATCACGATTTTTTATATATTCATTAGCAAAAGCTTTGCTGCAATGAGCTTTAATAAATTCAGCGTTTATATCTTTACTAAATTCAGCATAACTTTTTGCTTCATTAGCATCAGAACGAATATTATCAATAAATAATCTATAAGAAGCAAGCAATTCAGGATCGTCTTTAACAAGATCGCACATAGTTTGAATTTCTAAATCACGAGTAAAATTAGCAAAACTACCAATATACCAATTTCCATTATTATCTTTAATAACTCTGTGACTTTCAAGCATAGCAAGCATTACAGTATTTTGCATATAATGTTCGCCAGAGCTTTGTAATCCATAAAGACTATCACGAATTTTTCTAATTCTATCAGTAGCACTTTCAACACCTTTAAGTTCAAGCATGTTATCAATATCTACAACTCTTAATAATTTAATAATTCCATCAGTAAGATTTAATGCTTTGGGAGAATATAAATTAGCAATAATAGCAGGTAAAGCTCCAAAATATCTTGCTTGAGCTTTATTCCAAGTACTATTATCAAAAAATTCTTTCGCAAATACTTCTCCAGCAATATTAGTCCATCCTGTCAATACGTTACCTATACCTCCTGTAACATTAAATATCATATACTTCGCAGAAGTAATATTTTGCATTAAATTAGCATATCTATCCAGTTTACTACCTTTCTTAAATTCTCCAAGAACAATACGATTATAAAAATTATTAATTAATTCAATAGTACGTGTTTGTTTTTCAGTTTGATATTTAGTTTCAATATCAGTAGAATTAGCATTATCTCTTTTTAGTTTACCACTAAAATAAGAAGTCTTATAAGCATCATTAGATTTAAGCTCATCTAATAATAAATAAATATAATATTTAGCTCTTTGACGAGCATTATAATCAATAGCTTTAGTAATATACTCTTGGAATACTTCTTTCCAATTATCATCTAATATAGCATTATCTAATTTTTCATTATTTTCATCAATTTCTTTATTTTGTTTTTTAATATCTGCAAGATATTCATTATAACTTTCTTGACTTTCAGTAGATAATTTAGTACGAGGAATAATACGTTTTTTATAGCCTTTAGCTTTTAATAATTGAAGCATAGGAAAATCTACTTCTCTATCGTGAGCATAATCAACATCATCTTCATATCTTCTTTCAGATGGAGTATTAATAGTATATCCAGTTAAACCAATAAGATCTTTAGCAAGACTCTGAGTAGTTATATCATCTTTCCTTCTACGGGGAAGATACCCTCTATCAATAAATCTTTTCATAGGATTAGTGGTAGCATATTCATTTAAAGTAGACTGAAGTAATTCAATTATAGCTACTTCTTTAGAAGAAAGATTTACTTTATTATTATATTTTTCAGAACCATTATAATTAACACTATAAGATTTATAATTTTTATTCTTATATTCTTCTTTTACATATCTTGTTCTATTAGAACCAATAGCATCATAATATTTTGGATCATATTTATCAAGATTATTTTTAACATCTAAAGTAGTCCAAATACGAAGAGGTTCATATTTTCGAGTATAAGGATTAAATACATGATTTTCTTCAAACCATTCTTCAAAATTATTATTAGCTATAGCTTCATTTCTACTTCTTTCATAATATTCAGTAGTAATATAATCTACATTATCAGATATAATCTTTTTAGCAAGAGTTTTATTATGATCTATATAGTCTTGACTTTTAGGCTCATAATATCCAAATAAATCGCTATTAGGAACAATTTTCTTATTTTTAATAATAACTTCTCCATTTTTACCAATAGCACAAAATATACGTTCCCATAAATCATAATTAGCAGTACCTTTAAGATTAAGTAAAGCATATGAAAGTTCTCTATTAAAGGCTTTTCTATTTACTCTAAAATTTACTCTATCTTTAAATCTTTCGGCAAGAGAATCATAGTCAGGTCTATTTTTTCTAATATCTCGAAGAACATCATATAAATTAGCTAATTCTTCTATACGTTCTTTAGGAAGATTAAATAATAATTTAGTACTTATTTCTCCGTTTCTATCAACAGCGTGTTGTAAAATATCATTTATCTTACTAATAGTTTCAATTCTTTCAGGACTACGTTTTCCTTCATCATTACTTCTAATTTCAGTATAAAATCTTGAACTTAATATAGGAAGATTAGCTGGAATTTCTTTTATAAGAGTTTCATTACTTAAAGAAGACTCATAATCATAACCATATTTTTTAAGAGCAGCATCTTTAATAATTTGCTTTTGTTCTTTAGTAAACTTTCTACCATCAATAATTCCTAATTTATCTTTATATTCAGGATGACTATCAAGAATAGTAGCAATTTCACTTTGTCTATCAGCATTGTCTTTAAATTGTTTAAATGCCCAATCAATTTTATCTTTAAGTTCTTTATTAATAGTTTTACGAGCATTTAAATTAATCCAATTAAAGGCATTTCTATAATTTTCATCTTTAAGTTTTTCTTCAAGAACTTCATTAGGATTATTTTCATCATATTTCTTAATAATATCAAGATAATATTTTAAGTCTTCATCAAATCCAGCAATAGGAGAATATTCAAAATATTCACCATTAAGCTTTTTAATTTTATCAATATAATCTTTTAGCGCATTTGCTTTAACGATTTCTTCATCAGATTTAGGACTATAATCTTTATTTAATGAAGAAGTCATAAAATTAATTTCATTAATAAGAGCAATTTTTTCTTGTTGTTGTTCAATACTTAATTCACTATCTTCTCCAGGAGTCATTTCATAAATAGTAGTCATTATTTCTTTATATCTAACAAATAATTCTGGAGCAGTTTTTAAAATACTTTCATCTAATTTATTTTTAGCAATATAATATTCTGGAACAACCTCCACATTAACGTTATCAGCATACCATTTATCTCTATTAAGACGTGCTTTATAGTATTCTATACTAAATCTACCATATTTGTCTTTAGCTTCTCTAACAGCATCTCTTAATTGATCTCTGTCAGTAATAAATTTCTGAGTATAAAGAGTAATAAATTTACCATTCTTAACAATATCGCCCCATACAAATTTACCAGGTATTTTCATTATTTCATCATACTTTCTTAAAAATTCCTGACGAGCTTTAGGTGCATCTACTAAATTAGCACCATTAATAATACCACCAATAAATTTAACAATAACTTGAACTTCACTATTACTTAATTCAGAAACAGAACTAAATAAACTATCAAAAATATCAGCATCGGAATATTGAGTACGAATACTAATTATATTATTACGAATTAAAGGATTAGTAGAAACTTCTTTTCCAAAATAATTATCCATAATAAGTTTCATTGCTGAAACAATTTTAGGATTATTACGAATATTATTAATAGAATTTCTAATAGATTGAATTTGATCTGAAATAACTTTATCTACACTTGCAATATCAAATTCAAATAATCCGCTTAAAGAAGTACCAAAAGAACGAGCATTAAGAAGTGTTCTAACATATTTATCTAATTCTCCAGGTTTATCTTTTATAATATCAATAACTTTAGGGTTATCAATTGATAACCATTCACCATTTTCATCTTGAATAAAATTATTAATTTCTTTGTTAAGCATATTAGAAACTGTTTTATAAAATCCAGCAGCACGAGAATATATTTCTCTTGTATGATTTTTTATAGAAACAGCGGAATATCTATCAATATCACTTTCTTTTAATAATTCAGCAACTTTTTCTGCAACTTCATTACCATTAATACCTTGCCGATTAATGTCATTAATAATTTTAAGAGATATTTCTTCAACAGTAGTTAATTTAGAAGAATCAATAGTTTCATAACTATCGCCTATAATATCAGTAATAGCAAATGGAGCTATGTCCTCGATGTTTTCCTCTACGGGGGAAAAGTATTGAGAAACTTCGTAAATATTAGGAACTATTAATGAATATTGACCAACAGTATCAGCTATATTTTTTTCTTGTTCATTAAGTTTATTATAATATTTATCTTGTTTAGTTTTAAAATATAATTTTAAATTATTACTTGGTTTAACTTTTTTAATATAATAATCTTCTCCATTAATAGTTTGTATAGTAGCACTACCAATATTAGGTAAAGCAAAATTAATAATTTTGTTATTATCAGCTATTAATGCTTTATCTGGATTTTCTTTAAATTTATTTATAAGTTTATTAATAAATCCATTAGGATCAGTATTACTTAAGTTTTCAGTAAAATAATTTCTATTATTTAATACATCATTTATTTTAGGTTGAATAAATCTTTTAATAGTATATTTAGTTTTATTTTCAGCACTCGCGGGTCCATCTTCTTGAGAAATAATTATATTTACATCAGATTCAGTAGAAGCAGCAGCATCAATAATTCCAAGATAATATTCTAATCTTTTAAATTTATTATTATTAGGATTTATACTATATTCATTAGTTTCATTACTATCTAATAAATTAAGAGGTGCTAAATATAATCCTTTATCTTTAATTATTACTTTATATAAAGTAGTAACAGATTTTTTATTAATATTACGAGTTATACGAATATAAGAAAGACTATCAGAAGAAATAAATCCTGGTTGTATATCCCCCGTAAAGGAAGACTCACCTGTAGTATCTTCTTCAACCCATTTACCAATTCCTGTATATTCAATAAAACTTATTCCATCTTTAGTATAAGGAATTTGAACAATATTATCAGATTTAAAGAATTTATTAAATCTATTATCTTTTTTACTTAAAAATACATTTTTAATAATACCACTATGACTTCTAACAAATCGTTCAGTCATATTATAAATATCAGTGCCTTTAGAATCAAAATCATTAACATTAAATAAAGTAGCAAAATTATCTATTATAGTAGGAACAATATTAGTACCATTATATTGAATAGGCTTTAATAAAAATTCATTAACAACAAGTTTTGTAATAGAATTTCTTTTAAATCTAAATCCATCTACTATAAAAGCATATTTAACTATATCAAGCATTGCTAATTTAATATATGGATGTTTATTAAAAGAATCTAATTTAGATTGAATAAGAATATCTTCAATATTTTCTATATTATCGTGAAAATATAAACTTTGTCCTGTATATCCTTTTTCTCTAACATTACGTTGATTATAAGTATTTACATCAATATATTTAAATATTCCAGGATCTTCTGAAAAATGTTCTTTAATATATAAAACTTTTTGAACAGGAGTAAGTTTAGCAAAATTATTTATTTCTTCTTGAGTAGGATTATTTATATCTACTGTATCAAATTTAGTAGTTTCATAATAAGTAAAACCATTTATTCTTGCTTCTTCGCTTTTCCAATAATCAATATTTTCATTAGCTAACTCTTCTCCATATTTAGTATCAGTTATAAACTTACCCATCTTATTAAGTGTAATTGAAGTAGTAAGAATTGGAGTAAGTTTATAAAGATAAGAAACCATATATTGAATTAAATCAATATATTGTTCATCATTTAATTTAACATTTAATTTTTGTTCAATATTATCAATTATTTGTGCAACGTCTTCACGTTCCATAGTAAATAATTGACTATTTATTTTAATAGATGGAATAGTCGCATATTGCATAAATGCAGCTAAATATGGATAAACACTATTTTCAATATTTATATTTTCATCAATAATATTAGGATATAAAGCATCAACAAAAGTTTTATCTTTTACATATAAAGTAGAACCTACTAAATCTCTATTGGAAGTATATTTTTTAGCATCTTGTAGTATACGACGAGTACTTCTAATAGTTTGTTTTGCTCCAAATTTATCTGGTTTAGTAACTTGAAGAATTTTTTCAATATTATTAGAAGTAATTTTTAATTTATTAAATTGAATAATAATATATAAATCAAATAGAAAATCATCTTTTACAGAAAATCTATTTAATAAATCTTCTTGGCTTAAATTTACGTTTACATTATTTGTTAAATGTAAATAATCAATATTTAAATCAATACCAAATCTATTTTTAAATTCTTTTCCATATAATTTAGTTAATTCACCAAGTATATCATTAGTAGAAGTAAAATCAGCAATCTCTTTACCATCTACTTTTATATTATATTTTTTAGCAAGTTCTGTAATAGCAACTTTTATAGGACTTTTATTTCCTATATTAGTAAATATAGAATTAGTTTTAAAATAAGCATTAACAATTTCTGTTACAGCAGGTTGCTGTAAAAATGCAATAGCGGTAATATAATCAGAACCTATATCTAACAAAGTTTTAAATACACCAAATGTATATTCATTTTCATTATATACAGTACCAGATTTAATAGCATCAAGAATATGTGCAGTAGTTTGAGAACCGTATGTTGTAAGTAATTGACCTACAATATTTTTATTATTAACAGTATTTCCTATACTATCGTGTTCAACAATTATATATTTATTATCTTCACTTAATTTAGCATTAGGCCAAGCTTTTTTAATTTCATCAAAATTATAAATTTCATTATTAGGATATTTTATAGTAATAATATGATTTTTAGATAATTTAGTTTTAGCATAATTACATATACTTACAAATGTATCTCTATTTATAGATGCGGCTTTAAGGCAAGCACCAGACATAGCGTTCTCCATAGAATCTAATTGGTCAAATAAATTATATGTAGAACGACTGGCAACAGCATCTGAACTTTCTATAAGTTCTTCATAATGTTCACGAAGTTTATCAATATTATTTTTAGCATCTTCTAAAGCTCTAAAATTACTTTGAGAATAATTTTCTTCTTTAGCGCTTTGAGATTTAAAAATATTAATAATACAATCTAAAATTAAATTATTTCTTGCTTCACGAGTATTTTGATCTTCAATACTTAACTTTTTAAATTGTTTTAAAGTAATATTAGGATTTTTTATAGCCTTATAAATTTTATATCTATATTTAATATCTTCATCGGTATTACCATCATTATATTCTATTTTATGAATTAAAGCATCCTCTGGATCAAAATACATTTCATAACAAATGCCATAAACACTATCTACATCAAAATCAGAACCAGTTTGAGTAACCCATTCATCAGGAACAACAATAGTAGAACCATAGGCTTCAGGTAAGAACTCTTTTACTTTGATAATAACAACAGATTGTTTACCTTCAGTAGGAATACGATAAGCAATTTGGAACTGCAAATCTTCGGGAAGTTCATCAGCACGCATACTCTCAGGAATAAGTTTACTCCAACGAGGAAGACGAACTTCCATATATGCTTCTTGTTTAACAGAAAGTATTTTATTATTTATAAATTCATAATGATCGTTAACTTTTTTAGCATAACCGTCTTTTACTAAAGATTTCCAAACTCTATTAGCATCTTCTGTTCTACTTGAATTACTTGCGCTTACTAAAGTTTTACCTTGTTTTCCTAATTCAACAGCTATTTGATAATAAAACGCTTTACCATAACCTTTGCCTCTAAATTCTTCGTCAATAGTAACTCCCTGTCCAATAGAAGCAAGAGAAACTTTATTTTCATCTAAATCTTTTTTTCTCCAAGATTTAGCAGATTTAGTATTAAAATCATAATAAGCATCTATATAAAATTCTCCAATAGCATTACCGTTTTCATCACGACCTATAAATACAGCACCCATTCCATTTGCATCAGCTGTATCTGGAGTATAAGTTAATTCTATTTTAACATTTTTATAAGGATTTTCTACTTCATTATATACAGTAGGATGATATTCCAAATCATCACTATATCCAACATTAGTAATTTGCGCAGCATGCCATCCATGTAGTTTTTGTCTTGTAATAGAATTATTAAATATAGATTGAGCAATACTTTGTAATTTAATAGAAGCGTAATTCATAAAATTAGGCATAGTAGGAATATGCGTAATAGGATCAGGAGTTACATAATCTAAAAAATTACTATCTAAATTTAATCGTTTAGCTTCTTCTTGTGCTCTTTTATAAAAAGAATTAAAATCAATTAAATCTCCAGAATTATTCTTATTTACAATATTTCTATTTTTATCAACTTTCAAGTCTAAATTATTAAGTAATTCATTAAAACTATCTTCAATATTTTTACAATATGCCTTGAATAAAGTATTAACATATTTAGCAGTTTCTTCAGTAGTATTATCTATAATCTTTTTAAATAATTGAACTGCAACTTTATTACTTGCATCTACCATATGTTGAGGAACATCTTGTTGTTTATATAAATATCTATAATAATATGTTCCTATTACATTGCCTTCATTAAGTTTATCTTTAAAAACTGTTAAATTATCCTCTGTTACATTACCCTCATTATCCCAAAATGTTAATACATCTTTTTTAGCAGCTTTATCAGTTTCTTTAGTATTTACTTGATCAATACCATATTCAGTCATTAATTCATATAATTGATACAAACTACTATCTTTAGGTAAAAGTTTAGGAATTAATACAAATTCGGCATTTTTAATTTGTCGAGGATAATAAGTTTCAGTAGTAGCATCATAAGCATGATCAAAATAAAAGTTTTTCTGTACTTGAATTTTAGCATTAATTCTATCCAAATCAATATCTTTTACATCTATATTTGGATCTAATAATTGAGTAATTAAATCGGCATATTCATAATAAGTGCCGTCAGCAACTCTACGTCTAATAAATTCTTCAAATGTTATATAAGATTGAGCATCATTAGTAATAATACCTTCTTTATATCCTCGTGCTATAAATTCAGCTCTATCTTCAATATTCTTTTTTTCTTTATCAGTTAATTCTTTATTTCCATATTCTTTTTTAAATATGTTAATAAGTTCTTTTTTAATAGCTACATATCTATTAGAGCCTCTAACAGTATTATTAATCGTAATAGCTTTAAATCCATTTCTAATAGGAATAGTAATATTATCAGTGCTTATTCCTTTACGGGGGATGGACAATTGATCTATTGTTTTTAATCCACCATTATAATCATCTAAAAGATCATATCCAGTATATGCTTTTCCTTGAGCTTGAACTTCTTTAGCTCGTTTAAGAAAATCTTGATAACTTTTATAAAATTTACTATCACCTTCAAATATGTTATCAAAAGCTATTGTGTTAATAGTATAATTTATAGCAAATTCTTTTATTTGATCTATATTATATCTATCTCCAATAGCTTCTGTATATTGACTAATTCTTTTTTCTATTTCTTTACTATAATTAATAAGCCATTCTTCAACAATATTTTCAATAGTTTGTTTAGAACCATCATCCAGATTTAAAGTATAACCATTAGCGCCATCAGGAGAATAAATAGTATTCATGAATTTTCCCCCGTAAAGGAAAGGCACTCCAGCTTCTTCATTACTTAATATTTCAGCTGGATTAAATCCATTTACAGGGAATAATCTATTAAATTGAAAAACATTACCGGTTAATTTTCCATTTTTAATAATACTTCCTCTATAATGATAATATTCAAACAAACCATCTGTATTATCTTTAGGAGTAAATATACCATTATTATCAATAGTGCCAACTTTAGTAAGTTGTTTAAAACCTTGTTCTAATTCTCCAAGAACATAATTATAAAATATTCTAAAAATAGGATGTTTTTTATTAACAGATTTTTCATTAAATAAACCAGAAATACTATGTTTAGGAGCTTTTATAATAAAATTCTTTGGAGCGTCAGATGGAGTTCTCATAAAATACCATCCTTTATTAATATCAGCAATTTTATCATCAGTAGTATAAGAAATAAGTTGGCTTATAAGATAGTCTGTTTTAGACATTGTAGAATATAATGCAGACTTATCAGTTACATAATCTTTAATACCATTAAATAATGTATAATCTAATAATTGTCTTGCATAAGTATTAACAAACGTTTCTCCTTGTTCATTAATATCAAATAATCCCCTACTAATTTTTCTACCTCGTTCATCATATTGATCAAAAAGTATAGGATTATATTTATATTGATCACTTAATGAAACAAATTCTCTTAATTTATTAAGACCAGCATTAAGATCTTCTTCAGTAGAAAAATTGATTTGTTTAAATAAATTAGTAATCCAACTATTTCCAATAAAATCTGCGCCTAAATTTCCATCAGCGTTTCTACTATTCAAATCAACTTTTACAACACTATATTTAACTAATGAATTACTTATACTATATAATGAATTAATAAACGCATCGCCAAATATAGTGTCATCTATCTTAAAAACCGGTCGTTCTTCATCAAAACCTATTCCAGCTTCAATAGCATATTTTTTTCTATTATAATAATCAGCTAAATTTTTATTATTTCTTAAAATTTCTTGTTCATATTTATCTTTAGATTTTTTAGCTTCATTTAAGAAACCATCAAATATACTAATAAATTTTGTATAATTATCTATTTTATTTCCATCATTAATATATTTATCTATAGCAGAAACTTCTGCATTAGGAAAATATTTAAGATAAATATTTAAAAACTTATTATGAAGATTTAATAAAATATCATTTTGAGCATTACTTCCAGTTTCTTCTTTTTTAGCTAAATTAATATAATCATATAATTCTTGAATATTTTCTAAATCTTGAGCAGGATAATTAGTACGAATAGTACCTTTTATAGCATTATAATATTGATAAAATATAGCAGTAATAGGATCAGCAGTTGCATTACTATTACTAAATTCAATACCAGATTCAGAAATACTAATAATAGTTTTATTAACTTTAGGATTAGCTAATTGCCCAAATACATAATTTCTAAATACTATATCGTTCTCCATATCTTCAGCAAGTTTAATTAAACCCGCATAATGAGAAATATTGTTAGCAACATTTTTAATTTCTTCAATTAAAGATTTAGGAGAAGTAAAAGTGCAAAAACTATATATTGCAGATATAGCTTTATTATATCCAATAGGAGTTTCTACTCCTAATTCATTATTAAGATCTAAAGTTTTAGACTCAGCACTTTCTAAATTAGGAATAGTTTCAAAATATAATTTAAGTCTTTGAGAAACAGTATTTAAATAACTACCTCTTGAAGTTAAATCTTCAATATGAGATTTCATCATTTCATCAATACCATCATTTTCCTCATCGACAAAACTAATATCTTCTTCATTATTAGCTTTTTCTGCATTAATAATATCAGATACATCCTTAAATGTTTTAGTTAAAAATGTAATACTACTATTATTAATTACTTCTTCATAAAAAGCTTCTTTATTTTCAAGTAATTTATTTACAAGATTTCCATAATTTTTAGTTTTAATATCTCCATATTTAGCTGCAATATTGCCATAAATAGTATATAATTCTTTAATAGTATTTTCAAAATTTTCTTTATCTTTAATAGCCTTATATTGATTAGCTTTTCTACGAAGATCATTAATTTTTTCAATATATTTTTTACCTGTAGAATTATTCTTAAATTCATCAGAATTAATCAAAGGATTAATATATTCTGTAACAAATTTAGAACGAATAGTAGTACTACATCTACGCAAAATATCTGCCCTATCTTTACGATTAACATCTTTATTTTTTGCTAAATCGTAATATAAAGCAGATATTATACCAGCAGTATGCCGATAAGCTATATATTTAGCATGAACAGAACTAAAACCGTTTAATTCTGTACCTATACGACTACGACGAAAATTAACAACACTTGGATGTTGTTTTTTATAATATTCATTAAGTAATCGTACACAAGTATTATGAGGAGTATTTTCAATACTACCTCTCCATTTAGAATCTTTTGATGCAAATTCAATAAAATTAGCATCTTCTTTCAAATAAGCAGCTATAATAGCAGCTTTCTTGTCATTACCATTTGCTACACCTTCTACGATAGCAAGTTCTTTAGGATTTAAATTAAGTCCTTTAATTGTACACGGCATAATTTTAAGTTTATTAGTTTCACCAGAATAAACATTAAGATTTTAACCTTATATGTTCAGAAAATTATTATAGGAAACGAGCCGTTTTTAGCCCGTTTCCTATAATTAAAATTTATTTATATACAGATCATCAGCAAATTATTTTCATCCAGCCATTTTTAACAAAACGAGCCATTAACGGCTTATCTTGCTCATTATAATTATTCAAATATTCATTTACCGATGCCGTTATATTTTCATTACTTTCAATAAGTTTATCAGTAACAGCAAAAACATCATCTTCAAATTCACTAAAAGTATCAGTTTCAATATCTTCTAATTGATTTTTAGTTATAATATCAGCAGATTCTTCTTTAGTTTCAATAGTAGTGTCTTTTTGTTGTTCAACAGTTTGAATTTCAGCAATAGTGTCATTAAATAAATTTCCAAATAAATTATATTCACGTGCTAATATAGTATTATTTTCTATATTATCAAATTTTATACCAAATATTTTTATTAAAGCATCTATAATACGCTGCCAAAGAGTTTTTGGAGTTTGTTTATCAATAATAGCTTTATCAGAAATACTTTTAATTTCATTTAAAGCATCAATAAGAGAACGCTGAGTAAGACTTTCAACAAGAAATTCTTCTGCAAATAAAGAATCTCTTTCTTCTTTACTTCTACTATTCCAATATTCTTGAGCAGATTTATCAAGATAATTAAAATAAGTATCAGGATTTAAAATTGTATCAAAAGCTGAAATTAAATGACCATATTTATCAGGATTAGATTTAATAGCTAATTTGGCTTCATTATAAATATCTAATATTTCATTAACATATTCTTGTTTACGATTTCCAACTTGTTCATTAAGAATTTGATGAAGTCTTTCGTGAATAAGAATACGCATAGCTTCATATTTATCTTTATTTACAGCAGTAACAAAATGTTTAAATAAAAGAATACTATTTTTATTAGTTTGTGCTTTAGCTTTAGTATTTCTTTTACTATATCTAACTTCTTTTGGGAGCAAATCTAAATCTTCTGCAATATTAATAATACTTTCATCAATTCCTACTTTTTCTGCAATAGATCTTCCAGAATAAACAGTTTTAGAACTATCGCCATCAAAAATATCATCAGGAGTAAATAATCTATCTTGCTGTTCTTCCTTTACGGGCGTGCTCTTTTGAGCTTCAATAAAAAATCCTTTTTTATTTACTTCAAAATAATGACCAAATTTATCAACATCTTGATTAGTATTAAACGCATTATTTTTAAGTATAAATTCAGTAAAATTATTATAAACAAATTCTTTTCCATTAAGAGTAAGAACTAACTTACCATTTCTTTTAGAAAGATATTTATTAATTTTACCATTAATAACATCTTGATTTCTTATAGCAACAAAACTTTTAAAATATTGAGTGTTACTTAATATTTCCTCAACAATATCATCAATAATTCTTTCATTTCCCTCCACTTTAGATATAATCTTACCAGGAGAAGAACTATTCCCGTTCTTATAATATCTAATAGCAGTACTCTCTTCATTACTATCTTTTTTATATCTATAAGCAACTAATGTGTAATTATCTTTTCTTCCTTTAAAAGCTAAAGCCGTAATATCTCCAATAGAAGCTACGCTATAGCCTTTAAATAAATTATTAAATCCTCTATTATTTCCTCCAAATAAAGAAGCTAATTTATCTGTAAATTCATCAAAATTACCTCCAGATAATCTTTCTTTAATAATATTTTTAAGTTCTTCTTTAAGATCATTATATATTTGATTAGACTTATCTACTTTATTTTCTTCAGTAAATAAAGCATAAGCTGGACTTCCATCATTATCTTGAATTAATAATCCCATAGTTTTTATAGTCATACCTCTTGATGGATAAGTAGTTTTAGATCCTTCAATATTAACAGTACCACTATTCATAACAGCTATTACAGGATTATTCTCATAAGTAAATTTTAAAGCAGGAGAATTAATAGGCAAAGATTGCTGAGAAGTAATAGGAACTCCTGTAACAGTATCTTCTACAGTTATTTTATAATTTAATCCATTATCTGCAATATCTTTAGTTTGTTGTAAATTAGCATACATAGAAGATAACCATCTTCTATAACTTCTAATCTTTAATTCAGGACTAATATTTATTCTATCATAATTAAGAACAGATAATATTTCATTAGCAATAATTTTAGCAGCATCAACAACTTTATAAGTATCAACTCCTATATATCCATCATCTATTAATTTTTTAATTATAGGATGATTTACAATAATTTTAGCTCCATCTATATTACTTACAGGAGTACCTTTACTATTAACAAATTCAAAAGGCTTTTTAGATTGTTCAGAAATAGAGTTATAAATATCATCTGTTTCTTGTTCAGAAAGACTTTCATTAATTATAGCGCCAACTTCAATATTAGATTCGTAAATACTTAATATATTAAGTAAATCTTGAACATCTTCAGATTGTTCTATTAATTTAGTAAATAATTCATCAAAATAAGGACTACTATAAGTAGAGCCGCCTTTAGTAATATTATATCTAAAACCTTTTTCTTTAGGCATATATACTGTATTACCATCAGAACTTGTAGTAGGAATAATAGAATATCCAATTTCAACGCCATCCTTTTTAAAGAACAATAATTTACCGTTACGTTCAATATCTAATTTATCTCCAGGTTTAAGATTATAATATATTTCTCTTGCTCTACTATCTGTTTTTACTTTATTAGCAACAGCTGTTCTTAATCTTTGATTAACAATTTCATATTCTCTTTTTGCATATTGCACTTGTTGTAAAAAATAATTAGCTCTTTCTAAAGCATTAGTGAAAGATTTATTAGTAATATAATTATCTTTTACTAATCTAATATTTTTAAATATATATTTATTATATTCTTTATTAGAAGTATGATTAATTATATAATCATACATATTAATATAAATTAATTTTGCTTGTTCATAACCAATATCTTTATTATTAATTAAATAATCAAATAATTGAACAATATCTATAAGAGTACTACCATTTTTATTTGGTTTAATATTTACAGATTTTATATATTCATCTAAAAATTTATCAATAGTATCATTAAGTTTAGATGTAGGAATAGCTGAACTAATAGCGTTTTTAGTAACATCAATGTTATCAATTATTTGAGCTGCAAGATTAGGAAGTCCTTTAGCATGTAATCTATTATTAATGTGTTTTATAGCTATTTTTAAACCTTTAATAGCTCCACTTTTAATAAGATCTTTATTATAACCTTCTAACTCAAGTTTATCTTCTATTTGAGAAAGAAGAGTTTTAGCGTTATCGTTATTAAAATTTTCTCCATCAAGTCCTTTATATAAATCTTTATTATTTCTATACATCTGAAGAGCAAACAAAGAAGCACTTGATGTAACATCAGTTTCTCCTAATTCATCATTACTTGGAATATTTATGGCTTCTCTAATTCTAATAGCATCTTGTAAAGCTAATGCTTCAGCTGGATTTTGTTCTTCCTCAAAACCTACTACTGTTCTATCTTCAATTAAATCTGGAATAATAGGATTAATAGTTTCAATTGGAGCTTTTACCTGTTCCCCCGTAGAGGAAGGCTCACCTGTGGCTTTTTGTACATCATTAATAATTTTAGTAGTTTCATTATTATTATCAATAATTTCTTTTTCAGTTGGAATAGGATGTTTTTCTAATATTTCTTCTCGTTCTTTATTAACAGTTTCATTGTCATTATTATTATTTTTTATAGATTCTATTTTGTTAATAGCTTCATCTCTTACTTCTTTGAGTAAATAATAATATTCAAGATCATTACTTGCTCCAAGATTTAAAATTTCAATATCTTTTTCTAATTCTGGAACTTTTTTAGCAAGAACATCATTAAACGCTTTAGTTGGATCGACTGAAGTTTCTATATAATGTCCTATATTAGTAAAAGCATCATTGAGTGCTTTAGAAACAGTTTGATCTACTACTCTATTAATTTGATTATATCTATCTTGTAATTGTTGTTTAGTAGTAGGAATAGAATTACGAATATCATCAGTTTGATACAATAAAACTGTTTTATTTCCTATAAATTTAGAAATAGCGTCAGGCACATTTGAAAAATCGTTATTATAATAATCATTATCTACATTATTTAATAACCAATTTTCATCAGCATTTATAATAATATTTCCAGAGTCTTTAGTTTTTAATTCTGCAACAATAGTATTTTTATTTAATCTATCAACAATATTTTGTTTCTTTTCTTTTAATTCTTTTATTAATTGATTCTTTACAATATCATCAGTATCTTTAAGTTTATATATATCATCAATACGTTTATTAATTTCAACTAATTGTTGTATTCCAAATTGATATTCATCAATAGCTTCATATCTATTAAATTCTCCATTAGGATCTAATTTAGTAATATCTGTATCTATTCTATTAATAGCTTGATTAATTAAATCTAAATTAAAATATTTTTTAACATTTTCTCTTGCAATATTTCTAATTATTTGATCGTTATCTCCATCAATAGAATGAATTCCTTTATATATTTCATTTTGATATAATTCAATAGTATTGTTCATTCTATTAACTAACTCTTGAGTAAAATTAGTTTTATTTTTAGCAATACTTATATTAGCTGCATCAAAAAACTTATTAAATTCAGGATTAGTAATATACTCTTGTAATAATTCTATATTTCCTGCGTCAGCTGCATTTAATACCATATCTATTACAAATTCATTAGCTAATCTATCATATACAATATCAACTTCATCTTGAGTTATATTTTCATAATCAGAAATAGTTCCATTTTCCGTAATAGGCTTAAATGGATTTTTTCCTTCATCGAGTAAAGATAATTGTTCGAGATAATCATTAATTTTAGCCCTACGACCAAGAATTTCAGCTTCTCTAATCTTTTCAAAAGTTAATTGACTACGATTATAATCTTCAGGGGACATGCGTTTTTTATTAATTTTTCCCTGAATTTTATTTTGAAGATTCCCTAAACCTCTACCAGCAGCTTGAAAACCTACCCCTCCAAGATAACCCCAAACAGCTTGTTCCCATATTTTAGGATCAGATAAATAAGAACTTAAATCTCTTGGTCTATAAGTAGGATCAAATATAAGTTCTGCAACTTCTTTTCCTTTTTCAGTTTGAACACCTTGATAGCCTTCTTCAAAACTTTCAGATAAATTTTCTGCAAGAAAAGTAGAATTACTTTGTAATAATCTTTTAATTAAAGATTGTTGTTCAATATCTATATTAGCTGCATCGGCATTTAATTTGTTAGCAGCTTGTTTATTTATATATTTTAATTTAGCTGTGGGTTTAAGTTTAAAAGCTCCTTTCCATAGACTACTAATAGCTTTAAATTGAACAAAATCCATTAATACCATAGCATAGTCATTAAAAAATGTTTCTCCAGCAGAATCGCTTGCAATTTTTTTAGCTATTTCTTCATCATTTAAACCTACAAATTCAGGATTATTTTTAAAAAATTCTTCTCTTTGTATATCATTAAAATTTTGTAATCTTTCTATGGAAGTATCATAAATATCTTTATAAACTTCACGAGCTTCCATATAATTTTCCATAGTTCTACTTAATACAGCTGTTGCACCAAGATCTAAAACAGTATTAATACTTTTAGCAGTTCTTGCAGGATTAGAAGTTAGATGACTTTTTTCAGCAATTTTACCTATACCATAAATTCCTTTATTATATAATTTTCCAATAGTTTTAGTTCCTTTACCTATTTTTCCAAGAGCTTTAATTCCTTTTGCAATACCTGTAGACGGAATAAGCATAGATAATGTAGATGCAACACTAATAGCATCATTAGCCCACCATCCAAAATCTCCAATATCAAATGATTTTCCTGGATTTTCTTGATATATAGCAAAGCGTTCTCTAATAGAATCTTGAGCTTTTTCAAGTGCCGTACTTACAGCATTAGTATAATCATTATAACCGTCATTAACTATAAGATTATAAACAGAATCATACATATTAGAAAATCCAGAAAGCGTTCCAAGAATAAATTCGTTTGCAACAGCTTGTGTAACAGCGCGACCTGTTTGTTCAATCCAACTTTGATTTTTAGCTCTTTGTTTTTCAGCTTCTTCTCTTGTAGTATAAGCATTTAAATAAACATCATAATCAGCAAAATTTTCATAATCTTCTTTACTAACAGAAAATCGAGGGAGATTCTCAATTTGTTTATTAACAGCTGAAAAACCATAAGGATCTTGAAAAGGAGAAGGTTTATTATCAGTATTTCCGAAACCAGAAAAAGGAGAAGGTTTATTACCCTCTCCTTTCATTATTCTATTCATTTCTTCACGTGTAAGTTTCATAATTTTTCTATATACTCATTAGTAAATATCATTGCTGTTTCTGGATCAAAACCTTTAATTATAAGAGAATTATAATAAGCTTGCCCTATTGCTTCTTTATCATTTTCTGTATATTCACCGTTGCGTACTTTATTTTCTACAACACTCCACAAAGCAAGTTTTTCAACATCTTGAAGAGAAATATCTTCTTTTATAGTTCTTAAATCTTCATCTTGTAATATAAATTTACCGGTATGTTTATCTTTAACAACAATATCTGTACTATATGGAGTATCATAAGAAAACGCTTGATAAGCATATGTAACATTATCTAATAATAATTTTGCTTGAGTGCTTATACTATTATTAACAGCATCAATAGATGGATCATCTAAACCCTCTTTTAATATATATTCTTTAACATCACTGTCATCTGTAACAGTAGTTTTAATTTTCCATCCCATAGTAGGAACATATGTTAATTGATGCTTTATATTACTATCCTTATAAGTTGGAATTTTAATACGAGCATCTTCTATTTCGTCAGAAGTCATATCTCTTAATGTTCCATTTTTATCAACTACTAAATAATCACCTGAAATCATAAGTTGAGGATTAGCTTTAAATATATTAGTATATCTTTTTACAATATCATCTCTACGATCTTTTTCAAGTTTAGCATCAGCAGGATTACTAATAGTTTGATATAATTGATCTCTCATATAATGTTCAGGATTTGTATGAGAAGAAACTGAAGTATCAACAACAACTTCATCACCAACTGGAAGAATATCTTCTTGTAATTTATTAGCTTGTTTTATTATATCAGTATAAAGATAATCAGCTTGAGATATAAGTAATTCTCTATTTGGATTATTAAAATGAACTTCAAGAGGGACAATATTTCCATTTTCGTCTACTCGTCTAATTGAAGTATATTTTTCTCTTCTTAATCCTCCTCCAAAAACTCTACTATCTAAATTTGTAGCTTTTGCAGCTTGAACAAATTTATAAGTTCCATCTTTATGATCTGAAGAAAGAACTAATCTTATATCTCCATTTTCAGTATTATATTGTTTAATTTCATAAGTATCCCATAAATCTCCAATATTTCGTTTAAAAGTATCTAAATCTCTTTGATTTTTTAATGTTATAGCTATGCCGGCAGAATTATCTCCGAATAATCTATCAGTAATATTAGCAAAACTTTGTTTCCATTCTTTCATAGTATCAGTATCATCTGGTGATATATCATCAATAATTCCACTATTTACTTGCGATATAAAATTAAAAGCACTTATTTTATTTGGGTCATTTACATCTCCAATAACATTATTAATAGTAGCTCTATATGGTAAAGTAGCTCTTTTAAAATTATCAAATTCTCTCATAACATCTATAGCTACTTCACCAGAAATATTATTATTTTTTGCCCAAGTACTTAAAGCATCTGGAGTAGTATATAAATTAAATTCAGGAATATTTACATTAGGATATTTTTCATTTAATTTTTCAGTATAAGTGCTTCCAATAGTTCTAACTCCAGTTAAAACTTCTAATCCAGGATCGATTTTAACTTGAGCTTTTGGCCCCTTTTCAACAATAGTATTAGCTAAAAAATTATTTATTTGTTGATTATTTCCACTATTATTTGCTTTAGCTGTTACTTTAGCTTTAGCGATTTCATTTATCATAGAATCATTATAAGCAGTAGAAGTATATATTCGTCTATATTGTTTAGCTCTAATAAATGGATCTATTTTATCATTTACATATTGATCAAAAGATTTAGTATATCCTTTTGGATCAATTACATCATTTGCAATATTAGGATTTTGACTATGATACCATTTATCAATTTTATAATCCTGTTCTAAACTTGCTCTAATTGCAGGATTTGCTTTAATTGCAGCATCTACAGCAGCTCTAATTTTTTCTGGAGGAAGAATCTCATATTTTCCAGTTATTGAATTATATCTTGCCATAGTACTATTTTCTGTATAAGTATTAGATACTTTACCTGTAGAAATATCTATAAAAGTAGTATTTTCATATCCTCCAGCATCAGGAGAAACATATTTAAGAGCTTCATTATATATTTTATTCATATCTATACTTGACACAGGTCTTTCATTAGGTTCCCATTTAGTACCTCCAATTACTTGTCCTTTATCATTATAAATATCATTATATCTATATTTAGTATTTGCTCTATAATAATTTTTATGATATTCAGATAAATCTTGTCGCTCATTAATATTATTTAAATATGCAGTATAATCTTGTTGTGCTCTAATACGACCTATTAAACCTGGATCAGAAGTAATATCACCTTGAGCTTTTACTAAATCATCATAAGCCCCAGCAGCATTTCCATAATTTAAATTATTATCAAGAGTATTCCTAATTTGTTGAATTTTATTTTGCCTCCATTCATCTTCAGCTTCATTAAGAGGAAGCTGAGCCATTGCAGTTTGAAGTTGAGAAGCAAGTTGCATACTTTTTTGATGGCCTTGTTCAAGTTCTCTATAAGTATTAGCAACAGTTTCTAAATTAATAGGAGATACTCGTTGTCTTATAATAGGATTAAAACCTTTCATAATATTATAAATTAATTTTTCTTATTTTTAATCCTTTTACCATTTCTAATCAAATAACTAAAATCTACACCTAAATCTTTTAATATTTCAGCAGTTACATTAGGATTTGCAGCAGCAATTGTAGATAAAGTATTATTAATATTTCTTCTTTGTTCTACACCTCCAATAATATCTTGTACTGTTGTAGTTAATCCTCTAATTAAATCAGAAGTATTTTCGGCACGTTTTTCTAATAACATATTATCAAAATTACTTTTACCTTCTCTCCATCTATTATACATTTCAACATTACGAGCTGCAACATTTTGTTGATTCATATTATCTTGATTTAATAATTGGGTTTCAGCATTTTCTTTAGTAGCATAAAGATTATTAGTTTGTAATAAAGCATTAGTGCGAGCTATTCCTTTACGGGCGAGAGCCACACGAGAACTTGCTGTATTTGCATCAATATCTCTATTAGTAGCTTTTAGATATTCTCTAATTTTATCTAATTGAGGATTAATATTAAATCGAGTTTTAAGTTTTTTTGCTTGAATAGGAATAGGAGCAGAACTATATTTCATATTATTTAATGTACGCCTATTGCTATTATAATTAGTAATAGATCCAATAGTATTAGTTACTCCTCCTATAATATCTCCAAGAGTAATTTCATTAAAATGCCCAGCAGCAGAACTAAATTTATTATTAATATTATTTGGAATATTATTTAATTTTTTAATTTTTAAAGCATCATCTGTACCAGCGGCATTAGTTAATTGTTTATATACATTATTAGGAGATAATCGAGGATTAGTTATGCTTGCTTCTTCTATTATACCTTTATATTTAGGAGTATTAATATAATCAATATCTTCATTAATTCCCATTAGAGCTTTTTGTCTTTCCCCCGTAAAGGAAGATGCAGGCACTAACTTCTTTTTACCTCCAACATTAAGTTCTACAAATATATTTTTTTTAACTTGTCCACCCATTTTTTTAATATTTATAAAAGGCGAATATTCATTTAAATCTCTACCTTGTTTTATATATTTAGTTGCTCCATATATACCTCTATTAAATGCAGCAGATGCAGCTGCATCTAATTGTTCATCCGATAAATTAGGAAATCTTTTTTTCATTTCATTTCTTCTATATTCTAATTCAGCGGCAGTTGCAGAAATACCAAAATTCCAATTCGGAGAATATACAGAATTAACTTTTCTATCTTTTTCATTAAAAAATTCTTCATCATAATAATTTAAATAAGGTTCTTTTAAAGTAATAATTCCTTCATTTAAATTATTTCCTGTATCATCTAATCCCCAATCGCTTCCATGAACTTCTCTTCTATCAAATTTTCCATTAGTATCATTATAATAATTAATAGCTTTATCTATTGGACCTTCTTTAGCCATTCTACTTGCTAATAGATTAGGATTAATATTATATCTTTTAGCAATTACTTTTACACTATCTGTAAGTTCTTTATCTGTATCAAAATATTTTTGTCTTGCTTCATTAGTACTACCTCCGATATATCTTCTTTTGCCTCCATTTTGATACTTTTTACTTCCATCATCATTAAAATTATTTCTATCTTTAAATTCTTCTTGTTCCTTAAATACTTTATTAGCATTTTCACCATTAATTATTTTTTCAGCTGGACTCTTGCCATTAAGCATAGGAACTGCACTAAAAACTTTAATAGAGTTTTTAGAAGTGTGAACTACTTCACCACCTTCAACTTCAAGACCATTCTTATCATCAGCACCTAAATCAATACCTCCTTGTTCGTGCTTTCTGCCTTGCATATAATAAAAGTTATTTCCAAGAGGAATAGCTTTTCCTCCACGAACAACTTTAGGATTTAAAATATATTTCTTCATATAATATTATAGTTAATAAATAAATTTTAGGCTGTTTAATTTAATGTATTTCAATTTAGATATATTTATATTATTTTCAATATTCAATCAATATAACAGCCTAAAAATAGTTTTTATTTATGCTTTATACGTTTTTTGCCCCCGCATCGCAAAGTATTTGAGCGATCGACAAATTGATTATTTTGTTGTTGAGTAGTAGGATTAGTAGCAGTATTAATATTATTATTAATATCGTTATTATTAGTATTATTCATATAATTAGGAGTTTTTATTTCAACTTTAGGGCCAGTAGTACTAAATCCATCAGCTTTCTTTACTTGTTTAGGAGCAGAACTTGGAGTAAATAAAGAATCAGCCAATCCTCCAATTCCAGACATAGCATCTCCAATTTCTCCACCAACTCCATTTTGCCCAATTAAAGAACCCATTTTAGCTTTCTTTTGACCACCGCATTTAAATATACGATTAGATTTAGTTTTATTAGATTTAATTCTATCATTAAATTTTTTATCTCCTCCCATTTTTAAAGTAACTTTTTTATTATATTCATCTACATAATCTTGATCGGCAACAGCAGCAGTAAGGGCTTGAGCTTGAGCTTTAGCATCATTTTGATTTTGCTCAATTTGTTGTTGTCGTAATTGTTCTCTTTCAGCTTTACGTCTTTTAGCTGCACCAATAGCCGAACCTGCGATACTTGCAACTCCTCCAATTAAAGCACCAAGAAAAGCTTTTTTTCTATTATCACGTTTAACTATTTTTCTCATAATTTTCTTTGTTTAGAAACACTGCCATTTAAATTTTCAAATTCAATACAAACTTTATCTTTATTATCAAATGTAAATTTAATAACTATATAATTTCCATAAATACGAGTAAGTTTATCAGAACCGCTACCATTATAAGTAGAAATTTTATTTCTAAAATAATTAAAATTCCAATTACCTAATTCAAACCAAGGTTTAGAATATCTATTAAATTTATTAGTAGTATCTATATTAATATCTATTTCTCCAGTATTTGTAAATTCACTAAATATTTCTAATATATCTCCAGCATAAGGCTGCATACCTTCCTTTACGGGGGATATACTAACAAGACTATTTGATTTACTTACTTTACGAACATTATATTTAATAAATTCTAAAAATTTTATAGCATCATAATCTTCATTAAGAATAATACTTATAGAAGATGGATATGTAGTAGAAAAACTTAAACTTTCATAAGTACCATAACTTTTAGCATCAGTAAAATTATATATGTCGTTATATAAATTATTCCCGCTTACTAAATATAATTTAGATTTAGTATTATATCCTTGAATAAAATTATAATCGTGAAAACTAACAAAATTACCTAATTCATAATTATAACTTAAAGTTTTAGTAGTATTATTAGATAACTTTAAACTAATTAATAAACGTTTATTAAATTTATCATTACCAAATCTAACATTAGTAGGTTTATTATCTTGTAAATATAAATAAATATCTTGATCTATTAAAGATAATTGGCCATTATCAAATTTATAAAATCTGGTAAAATCATTATTATAAAATATATAACCAAATTGATCTACAATAAAAGCTAAATCATCTTGTAATCCTCCAAATCCTAAATCAGAAGTAAATACTTCTACATAATTAGTATCAAAAGCATCAGGTTGTAATAATTGTAAACTTTTGTCTTTAGTTTGTAATGTAGCATCACCATTAAACATAAATAAACTATGTTCAGTGTGAGCTAATAAATAAACACCAATACCTACTAAATTAGTAATAATACCTTTATTCTCATTAATATTTTTATAGCCTTCAGTAGGAAATTGTCTCCAAGCATTTACAGCACTTTCATCTTGAATAACATTACTTCTTCTAATAGTCTTATCAAATTGAGTAATATTTAATATATCATCTCTATAATTGTTATAAACAGTAGGAATAAAGTCATCTTGAGATCCTTGAGGATTACTAAATAAATCAATAGAATTTTTTGGTTCTACAATTAAACCTGGCCAATATCCTTTAGCATCAACGTCTTGCTCATTAGGTTTCATTATAGAGAATATAACATTCTGAGGATTATTATTAAAATATTTACTTTCGTAATAATATGTATCTATAACAGGAAACTGAATATAATTTAAAAATGGAATATTTAAATGAAAAACTTTTTCTGAAATTTCATCAAGTACAGATAATCCTATATTTTTATCCGAATTATCAGGAATACTTTTATTTACTTTTCCACGAGTATTATATAAATTATTATTTTCAGAATTAAATGTAATCCCATTTCCATTATATACAATTACACCATCATAAGTATATACTCCGTTAAAGCCATCGTTTATGTCAGTATTTATAGTACCAGATCCATAAATTATATTACCTATTCTAATAAGAGTTTTTTCTTTATTTACATATAATTTATTATGATAATTATAAAGACTTGCAATATATGTATTTACTCTATATTTATCATCAGAAATAAATAAACTTTCTATATTTTTTAATTTAATAGCTGTACTTAATCCTCCTCTATCGTCTTTAACATAATCAGCTACTACTAATTTATAATTATCAATAGGGTATATTTTATCTTGTATAGCAGTATAACTAATTAAAGATTTATTTAAATCATAAGCATAACTTATAGAACTATTTCTATAAAGAATATCAGATTTACTTATTTCTGCAATAAACCCATTATTCCCTTCAGTAGTAATAGTTATATTTCCACTATCGTTATGCTTACAATATTTAGTACTTTTAGCTTTTATTCTTAAAAAATTATAATCAGTAGATAAACTATCTTTAATATCAAATATACTACTATATAAATACATATCAGAACTTACTTTATTATTTTCATAATTTTTAAAAGTAACTCCTTGCCCAATATTATATTCTATTGCACTAATTTCTCTTGAATCATTATTTGTAAGAAAACCTGTTACTTTTTTAGTAGATTCAAATTTTTCATAACTAATAAAATATCCAATATAATCTTCAGGTATTTTAACTGTAACGTTTAATCCATATTTATAATTTACTATTCCTTCATAAGTAGAATAACATTCTTCTTCAGGTATTTTAAATAATCTTTCGTTGTTTTCATTAATATACACTCCAAAATTACCAATAGTGGCTCTGCTTACATTTCCGCTATTAAATATATTAGCTATTTTTATATCATCATATTTAGTAATATTATCTGCAAATAAATCTCCATATAATGATAATAAATAGTTTTTTATATCACTTTTAGAAGCAGCAGAACCAGAACTAATTAATTTATTATTAAATTTATTAATATTATATATATTTAAATTTCCACTACTATTTAATACATTTTTAAATTCTTTTAAAGTATATTTTTCATTAACAGCTATATACCCTTCTGTCAAATTTTTAACAGGCAAATATATTTTAATTGGTATAAAATAACCACCACCAGTATCAGTAGTAAGATATGTTTTATTATTTATTTTATATCCATTAGTAGCATGTCCATATTTATCTATATAATGAATATAAAAACTATACACTTCTCCAGGAATTAATGTAGACTCTTTTAATCTATCAGTAAATGAACTAATAGTATCTATACATTTTTTTTGAAAACTAATTATATAATTAGTAGCATCAAATATTTTAAAATTTGTATGATTTCCATTACCATCTACATCAGTTTCAAAACAATATTCTATTGAATCATAAATATCTTTTCCTATTTTTATTTTACAATATCCAGGAAGAGTAGAATTATCACTTGGATCTTTTATTATAGTTATAGAATTTATATCTATAACTTTTTCAGTAGTATTGCCTTCTTTAGTAATTTTTACTATTAAATCAATAGAATTATCTACATTTAATATTTTATTAAAAGGAATACTTTGATTTGTAATATCAGAAATACTATTTATATCTAAAAAATATTGTTTAGGAGTTTTTAATTGTTCTTGACCAGATCGAGCATCCTTTCGTTTTTCAGTTAAAGTAACAATTTGTTTTAATGTACTTACAGTATCTTTATTTGTAGATGAAAAAGCAAAATTAGTAGTATTTACTTTTAATGATATAGAAACACTATCTATAATAGATTGATCTATTTTTTTATTTAAAGTCTGTTCTTTATAATTAGATATATATAATCTATTTTTATAATTAATTATATTTTTTACATTATAATAATTATAATATGCAGTAATAAATTCAGTAATACTTCCCTCAGATAAATATTTAGGATTAAATATATAATTAGTATTTGATATATTTATATCATTAGTAATAAAAGCTTTAGTATAAGCTTTACTTGCACAAACAAAACCTAATTGATATTGGTCAAAATTATTAAAATTATTAAAATTTAAATTTATAGCAAAAGTAGTATTAGATATTTCAGAATTATTACTAAATCCATCATAGCATCCTGTACCAAATCCGTCCATAGGAATTGCACTATGACCATCTACATCATCTACATTATATAAATCTAATTCAGCAGCATTTCTTCCAACTCTATATTGATAAAAACAATATCTAAATATTTGTTGTCTATAAATATCATCAACAAATATAGGATAACCAAAATTATACCATTGTGTATAATCAGTTTTATTTATTTTAAATCTAATATATAAATATGTCCAACCTTTATAACAAGAACCTTTAACATAATAATGACTTTCAATAGAAGGCAATTTAACTTCTGGAATAATTGAAGAAATTTCATCTTTAAATTGATTATTATCTATATTAGTATCATTAAATTTTCCTAAATTAAATACTCGTAAAGGCTCATCAGTATTAGTATTATATAGCGATATTGCTATTATTAAATCGTTATTTACATTATAAGTAAAAGTGCCTTTAATTTTATTTATATTATTTAATAAACTTCCATTATATATAATTTTACATTTGTTTTCTTTTTCATTATAACGAGCGATGACACTTGTTCCTTGCCCGCTTGCAAATATTATTATTTCATCATTACAAGGTATTGCTCCTATTATACTATGGCCACTTCCGCCAAATTTATTATTAAGTGTATTATATATAATTTCATTTCGTTTTAAATCCTCTTCATTACTAATTAAAGTTAAATCGTTAGTAACTTTTACATTAGTAGCATTAACTAAAGATAATGAATCACAATCTTTAGGGTGTTTATTTAAACTTAATTTAGGAGTAATATTCATTAGCTTTTAGACATAAAAGTAAAATTATAAAAATATGATCTCCAAGCATTAGTATTAGAAATATCTAATTGTTTATCTAATACAATAGAAGTTTTAACTTTAGGCTTTAAACTAATCCAATTTACATAAGGATTTATTGCTGGATTATTACCTTGAAGAGTAAGAACAGGATGTTTATATCCTCTCAATAGCATTTTATACATACAATAAGAAGCAATAGCTTCTATAAGATTTCCATTATCAGGAATAACAGGTAAATCGCATTTAAAATACTCACTATAATAAGTTTCTAATTCAATATTTTCTATAATAATTTTATCAGTATCAAATGATAATTCTATTTTATTATCTCCTATTATAATATAATTTTTATTAATATTAACTAAATTAGAACTAATATCTTTAATTATATGTCTATCTTCAAATTTAGGAGAATTAGTATATTCAGCTAATTCATTAGGAGCATATTTAGCTGAATTATTAATATTAATACTAACTGTATCAGAAATAGCTTTTTGATTTTCCCCCGTAAAGGAAGAGCAACAACGATTATTCTTACTATCTAATTTATTTATTTTACAACCATTACTATCATAAACAGCAAATCCTTGCTCTGAAATAGGGCAAGGAGATATAGCTATTCTTTCATTAACAGAAAGAGTTCTTTGTTTTTTAATAGTATTAAATACTTTTAATTGAGCCATAGCGTCAATAGTCCACGCTGCAACACGAGGTATCCAATCACTATTATCAGGATTGAAATCGTTTTCTATTTTTGCTATTATGCGCTCCAAGTTCGTATTCATATTGACTTTCATTTCTTATAAATTTAACATAATCTTCTGGAAAACGATAAAGAAGAACATTTATTTTCTTATTTAAAGATAAAGGTAAATAATAAACATTATCACGAGTATCACACATATTTGCTAATTCTTGTTCACTATAATGTTTAATATCTCTTTTAGCATACATAGTACATTCAAAATCAATTTCTTTATTAACAATAATTTTACTATTTATAAAAGTAATTTTATGAATACTTGTTAAATTTTTAAATATTCTATAATCTACTCCATCATATTTTATTCCGCGAGCGCTATACCAAGCAGCTTCTAATTCATTATAAACTTTAACACCTTCTTTAATTAACTTTTCCTTATTTCTTTTAGTAGCCATCCAATCTACAACTGTTTTAGGATTGACATTTTTAAATATACTAACAATTAAATCCCCTGTACCATGAGCATAATTATAGGCATATCCTTGTAAAACACATTTATGAACAGTATAATAATAATCTCTTAAATAATTTAAATATTGTCTATAATTAATATTTTTTTGTTTAGTATATAATTCAAAAGCTATTCTACTATTATAACATTTTTTAAGTACTACACAATATTTAACTATTTGCAATAAAACAATTCGTTCCTCTCCACTTTCGTATTTTTCTAATAACTTTTTAGCAATATTATATAAATCTTCGGATTTGTTATAAACTTTATTTACCCATTCAGATTCATATTTATCTAAATCAATATTAAAAGTATTTTTAATATATTCTTTCTTTTCTGTTAAATACGCATAAGTATTATCTCTAACAGTACGAGAAGTTTCTAAACTTCTTGCAGCTTCTTTAGCATTTATTTTAGATTTTCCAATAAATGTATAAAAATGTTCTTGATTACTAATATCTGGTTTCATATTATATTAACCGTTTAATTTATTAGGAACAGAAATTGTATTATCTTCTCTTGGTATTTCTAAATGAAGTCTTTGAAGAACCATATCTTTAATAGGCCCTATAAGATCTTCGGGTAATAAAAATTCATTATCATCTATAAAAGAATCATTAATATCAATTTTTCCATCAACAGTTTCAGTTTCTATAATATGAGGATATTCAAATATACTTTCAATTACTATTTTATTAATACCTGAAAATTCAGTATTAGGATTTATATAAATATAAATATATTCATTAATATAATCATAAGCAATAGTATTACACATACCAGGAAGATATTTATTAAATTTAACGCTTGCCTCTTTAGTAAAAGGTATTTCATAAACATTAACACTTCCTAATGTTCTAACAGAATGAAAAGGTAAATTAATAGGTAATCTTGTAGGACGAGGTACTTTTTGAGAAGTTCTTTTTATTAAAGGAAGTTTAAGGTCTTTAGCTTCTTCAATATCTCCATCAGGAATATCTATCAAAGTAGCAACAAACTTTTGTTGTAAAACTTTATCAGAAATAGAATGATTATTATAACTCTTTCTAATAAGTTCATTTCTATAATGTATAATTTCTTGCCTAATAGAACGACGAAGAGGAACATTATTTGGAGCTTGCGCAATATGAGCAATCTCTGAAACAAGTTGATTAATAGATGACATAATATAAATATTATTATTAGTAATTCGATTAAATATATAAAAATTATTTGCAATTACTTGTATTTTAATAATATTTTTTTAATAGAAATAATAAAAGCGCCGATACAAATATATCGACGCTTACTAATAATAATAATCATATAATTTTAAATAGCTCTAAAATAATTCCAAACTTTTTCTATACCTGCATCTTCATCTTCAAACCAATTAACAATAGCGCTTTCTATAATTTTATCTTTAATATTCTCTATATTATCTTCTCCAAACCATTCTTTATATAATTCTATATTATCGTGATATTGAGCATTAAGAGCAACATAAACATCCCAAAAAGTAATATTACTATTTATAGATTTAAATTTCTTATCATATAGTTTTCTAACGTCAATTGGAGTAAACATTGGAGAAGTAATTTTATTACCTTTATTATCAGTATGATACATATTATCTACTTGATAAGTTGCATATACTTCATCAAAATGTTTTCCTCTTAATTCTTCATGTATATCTTTCATTATACACCAAAACATTTCATTATCTTTATCATTTTTGTTTTCTACAATATCTTTAAATCTACAAATAATATTCCAAGCAGTTTCATTATCTAATCTAATATGATCTTTATAATGATCTATTATATGTTCAAAATTTTTCATATTTATTGTTGTATTTTAGATAACATTTCTTTAAATTCATTTATATCGTCTTTATCTAAAGCAATTGCTTTATTAATAAAAGGAATTTTAATTTCAACATTTCCAGCTCCAATTTTAATTCCTCTCTCTTCCTTTACGGGCGAGATTATTAAATTATCTATCATATCATTAAGTATTCCATCTGCATCTATCATACCATTTTCATCAGCTATAATAGATAACGCTTGATTTACTTTTCCTATATTATTATTTATAATTCTTGAAAATATAGGTCTAATAAATACATTTACTAATTGATTATCTTTAGATAAATTAGTAAGTTTAATATCTAAAAATTCTACTAATTTATTAATTAATTCATCTTTATTAACCATAACTTATTTATTATTTATATTTTCACAAAATTCTTTATATGTTAAATTAGGATTTGCTTGTGCAGCAATTTGGAATTTTTTAAATGTTTCAAGTTCCCTATTAGATTCTGCAATTATTTTATCTTTATTAGTTTTAATTAAATTTAATTGTTGAGTAAGTAATTTATTTCCTATTTCAGAATTTTCTATAACATTTTTTACAGAATTAACTAAAGCCTCTTGAACAAGAATTTTGAGTTGAGTATCAATAGATATATAATTTTTATCACTAAAAAGAATATTTCTTTGATCGTCATTAAGACTTTTAATTTCATTATCTATTTTATTCCATAAAGACTCTGATTGAGTAGTTTGTTTTACAGTAGAATTATATTTATCTTTCATTAACTGTAATTGTCTAACTCTTTCATCTATTTCTTTATTATAATCAATTTCAGAACGAAAAGGATTTTCTAAAATAGGATCATATTTAAAATTAAAACTATAAGGAGCATTCATAATTATATGATTTATATTATTAATAAAATAGAGGGAAATACTTCAAGTTAAAGCTCAAAGTATTTCCCCCGTAAAGGAAGATATGCGAGCTATCTACTATGCAGCAGGAGTAGAAGTCGAATTATCTACACGACAAGGATTATAAGAAGGATAACCAGTAACAGTAGGAGTATTAGGCAATACAAGTTCACCGGTGATCATACGACAAGTACGACGGAACAGATTGAAATCAGCATGCTCTGCAACTCGACGAATATCAGACTGAATAAGTGCGTCTTGATAAGGACGAGTAGCAATTAATACAGCTACTTGTTTTTCCAATTCACCAACGCGAGCATTAGTAATATCAAAACTATCACGAGTACTCTTATATAAACCAAAATCGGCATCTACTTGACTTTTATAAATGCCAAACATTTCAGCATTTATTTGATTACGATCATTAAAACGAGCAGTTTGACCATTAAAAGCTAACTGCCACATACCATTAATAAGTTCACACTTATCTTCTTTTTCCACAGTAGACTCTGTACCTAACGCAGCAGCTCCAGCAGCACCAAAACGATTGCCAAATAAACCACCACCGAAACCACCACTAAGCAACCATAAAGCAGTACCTGCAATACCAAGTCCAAGACCTGCACCAGCAACACCTTTAGACGCATAGTCTTTGTGAGAACCAACTTCAACAAGTTCCTCACCATTTTCACGATTAATAAGTTTCATTGTTGTAATAATTTAATAATTAATAGATAATTTATAATTGTGAATATCCACATCACAAATATTGCAAACACTATTAAATGTATCACAACGATAATAAAAAATCCCTTAACTCGCTATAAGTTAAGGGATACTATTAGTAAACGGTTACTAATAAGAATTTATATTTATTTTTTATGTATTCTTTGAAGTTTAACACCATCAAAATCTTTAAGACTCCAACTTAATTCATTAAAACCAATTTCTTTCCTTTAGGAATTATTCCAGCTCTAACATAATTATCAAAAGTTGCTGGACTACAATGCAAAATATGTTCACAAGCATAAGCTTTGCTAATACGTTTAACTCCTTTATTTAAAACAGATAACGTCTTAACAAGTTCTTCCATTTCTTCTTCATTTAAATTACTATTTCCTGCATCAATATTAGAAATAGCATTTTGTAATTGATTCTTTACTACATCTAATAAACAGTTTGTCTTTTCCATCAATGAAAATATTTTTTTTTGCTGTGAATATATAATATTAACAGTAGTATTATTCCTGCTAATATGTAATATGATAATAATAAATATGAATAAGAACATTCAGTTATGCAATATCTAATAATAAATACTATTGCTATAATAAGTGCATTATAAGTAATAACAAGTTTATGCCATATACAAAAATTAAAAGCATAACTACAAACATACATTAATATTACTCCTGCTACTGATGTACCAATATTAAAATTAAATATATCTACTACTATATCATTACAACCATAATAAGCAATAGTATTGGTAACAAGGATACCGATAGCTGTAACTACCGGTATCCACTTTGCACATAATAGAAATAATTTATGTTTATTCAACATTGCTATTATTTCTTTTTAGAACCACTTTTACCACCTTTCTTAATATCACCAGAATAAGGTCCTGCTGTACCAACACCTTTTAAAGGTTTTCCTTTACCTGCCATAACTTTAACAATTTTAGGTTAAACATTAAATATCGTTATAAATATAATAATTTATATTTAATAAACAAATATTTTATTATTATTTTTTATTATTATTACTTTTAATTTTAATATACTTAAACCAAGCATAATGTTTTCTTGTATCAATATAATTTAAATTGTCATCATTATTATGAGCTTCTTCTTCAAAAGAAACATCATGATAAACATCATTTTGTTTTTTGTGAAATAATCTAATGATTAAATATTCAATTCCATACCATAAATA
>OGYE01000141.1_pt1 | contig 38098 bp, 30 predicted proteins | sample 1576471 | NCBI WGS metagenome assembly OGYE01 (sample SAMEA3541532, study PRJEB24748) | human gut metagenome | biome: human gut; feature: human-associated habitat; material: faeces | place: China | collected 2012
AGCGATCTTGTCGATGGACTCCAACGTATCTTCCCGGATACGGATTGTGATGACGCGGTGTCCATCTTCGCCTTTGCGTTTGATCTTCAATGGTTCATTCGCCATATAATCACCTCAATCTATAATACATTATAGATTGGTCTTGACTGTTAAAATATATTATAATATGATTATAAAAATAATATCAAAATATGTTACAAAGAGGCAATCACAATGATGAATAACGATTTGAAAATGCGTTCGATGTTGTGCTTGTTGATGCGCCGTGCTCGGGCATGGGCGGGGGGACAAAGCCCGATGCCTATCTCAATCGAACGGAAAACAATGTTTGCGAATTAGCTTCCCTACAGCAAAAAATCCTTGAGGCTTGCTGCCGCTGCGTAAAACCGGGCGGAAGGCTTGTGTATTCGACATGCACCGTTTCAAAACGCGAGAATGCGGATACGGTGCAAAGCTTTCTGATGAATCATCCGGAATTCACTGCCGTTTCGCCGTTTGACTGTGTCGATTCGAATAAGCTGCGGCAGAATGAGGATATTCGCCGACGCTCGGCGGACGGAATGCTTCAGCTGTTTCCGAACCTTGACGGAATGGATGGGTTCTTTATCGCTGCGGCGGTAAAATCCGGGGCAGAAATGCGGAATGCAAAATCGGAACCCTGACGTGATATGAAATTTGACATCCGTATCGTTTGAACGTATCGGAACGCAAAAAGATAAGCCGAAAGGCAAAAACGAAAAGAGAGAAAAATGAACGAGCTTGCATCAATTACAACAGAGGAACTCGGCTTGCTGCTTGAGGAACTGCACGAACCGAAATTCCGCACATCGCAGGTCATGAAATGGCTTGCAAAAGGTGTGCCGCCCAAAGAAATGCTGAATATCCCGAAAACGCTGCGCGAAAAGCTTTCCGCCTTCCCTTTCGGCGGCGTCGGCATCATTGAATGCAAACAATCAAAAAAAGACGATACCGCAAAAATGCTTTACGAAACCGAGGACGGCAACGTTGTTGAGGGTGTTTTGATGCGATACTCGTACGGAAACACACTCTGTATTTCAACCCAGGCGGGCTGCCGCATGGGCTGTGCTTTCTGTGCGTCAACACTGAGCGGCAAGGTTCGAGATCTTACGGCGGGGGAAATGCTTTCGGAAATAACCGCTGTTGAACGCGCTTTCCCGCACGCTGACGACAAAAAACGAACTGTCACAAACATTGTAATGATGGGCTGCGGAGAACCTCTCGACAATTACGATAATACCGTCAGGTTTCTGAAGCGTGCAGCGGCGGCGGACGGACTCGGAATCAGTCCGCGGAATATTTCGCTTTCAACATGCGGCCTTGTACCGAAAATCTATAAACTCATCGAGGATGCACCGCATGTAACGCTTTGCATTTCGCTTCATGCGCCGAACAACGATATCAGAGACAGACTTATGCCGGTGAATCGGAGCTATCGAATGGAGGAGCTGATACCTGCTGCAAAACACTATGCGGACGTGACGGGACGAAGGGTGATTTTTGAATATGCATTGGTTGCGGACGTGAACTCATCCGAAGAATGCGCAGCTGAGCTTGCATCAAAGCTTCGCGGCATAAATTGCCATGTGAATCTTATTCCGCTGAATTCCGTCAAGGAACGCAGCCTTAACGGGGTCAGCCGTGCATATGCATACAAATTTGCGGAGTGGCTTGAAAAGAGGCATGTTTTCGCAACGGTTCGGCGCGAATTGGGTACCGATATTGACGGTGCATGCGGGCAGCTCCGAAGCAAGCATATCGGTCAGGACGGGCTGATAAGCAAACCCGAACAAGAATAGATTTGATTCCGGCCGCAATCGGTTTATTATAACAAACTCGGAACCGGTTGAGCGAACAAATGTGTTTGTCGGAATAACCGACGAAACATTCAACGAGGAAAGTCAGATGATTTATGCTTACAGAACTGAAACGGGGCGGCGAAGTGCGAATGAGGACTATTGCAGCATACCCGCCGAAAACGAAAAACCGATAGCGGTCGTTGCCGACGGCATGGGCGGACACCGCGCGGGAAATATCGCGAGCTGCATTGCGGTTGAGTCGATTGTGAAATACGTCGAAACAAGCACAATAACAAACACAAGAATGCTTTTGCAGCATGCAATTTCATATGCCAATAAACAGATTTTTGATGCAGCGCAGCAGGATGAAAGCTGCGCGGGAATGGGAACAACGGTCGTTATGGCATATGTTCGCCCGCAAAGGTTCACCTTTGCAAACGTGGGCGACAGCCGACTTTATCTTTTTAACGGCGAAAGTTTGACCGCGGCCCGTAGCGAGAGCCTCCTTAGCGATCTTGGTCGAATTCTTGTAACCGATGATCGGGTTGAGAGCCGTCACCACGCCGATACTGTTCTTCACGTAATCGGCACAGCGCTCGCGGTTGGCCGTGATGCCGTCCACGCAGAGCGTGCGGAGCGTATCGAAGCCGTTCATCAGCAACTCGGCGGACTCGAAATCGCACTGGGCCATCACCGGCTCCATGGCGTTGAGCTCCATCTGGGCCGCCTCGCCGCTCATCGTAACGCACAGCTCGTTGCCGATCACCTTGTAGGCGATCTGGTTCATTACCTCGGGGATCACGGGGTTCACCTTACCCGGCATGATCGACGATCCCGGCTGACGGGCCGGCAGGTTGAACTCGGCCAGACCGCAGCGGGGGCCCGAAGCCAGCAGGCGCAGGTCGTTGCAGATTTTGTTCATCTTCACGGCGACACGCTTCATGGCGGAAGCGTAACCGACCAGGCACGAAGTATCGGACGTAGCGCCTACCAAGTCGCCCGTCAAACGGATCTTCCAGCCGGTGATCCGAGCGATGTTCTCGGTGCACAGCTCGGCATAGCCCGGCTCGGCGCAGATACCCGTACCGATCGCCGTAGCACCCATATTGATCGTCAGGAAATCCTCGGCAGCTTCGTTCAGGTGAACGATCTCATCGCGCAGGATGCTGGCGAAACCGTGGAAAGTCTGGCCCAAAGTCATCGGCACGGCGTCTTCGAGCTGCGTGCGGCCCATCTTGAGGACATCGGCGAACTCCGCAGCCTTCTTTTCGAAGGATTCGATCAGTTGCTTCAGGTGCTCGACCAGCTTCAGATGCGTAGCGTACATACCCAGGTGAATAGCCGTCGGGTAGGCGTCGTTGGTCGATTGCGCACAGTTCACGTCGTCGTTGGGCGAGCAGTACTGGTATTCGCCGTACTGATGGCCCATGATCTCCAACGCGCGGTTGGCGATCACTTCGTTGGCGTTCATGTTGGTCGTCGTACCGGCACCGCCCTGGATCATATCCACGGGGAATGCGTCGTGGTGCTTGCCGTCCATGATCTCGCGGCAGGCCTGTGCGATCGCATTGAACTTCTCGTCGGTGAGCAGCCCCAGCTTGTGATTGGCTTCCGCAGCTCCCAGCTTGGTAATGGCGAGTCCCTTGATGAAGAGGGGATACTCGTTCAAATGGAATTTGCTGATTCGAAAGTTCTCGATACCCCGCAGGGTCTGGACACCGTAAAGTACGTCGGCAGGCAACTCTACGCTGCCGAGCAGGTCGCTCTCCGTACGCATTTTCTGATTATTTGCCATAATACTTATAATTTATAATTGTTTTTGACGTTTAAGTTTCGATCCGTCGCGAATTTAATTCGACAAAATTAACACTTTATTTTCAATTCGTGCCAACAAACCATATAAACTTGAAACTATTTTTTATTTCGGCGGCGAATAGCTATATTTGCGATAATATACCGTAAAATCCCCTTCAGCCAATGAAAGCAGCGATCATCGGACACGGCAAAATGGGCCGTGAAATCGAAAAAATACTCCTCGAAAGGGGACACCGTATCGGCGCCGTCATCGACGAGGCGAACGCATCGGAACTGGATGCCGCACACCTGGCCGGCATCGACGTAGCACTGGAGTTCACGACCCCCGACGCGGCCTACGGCAACATCCGGGCGTGCATCGACGCAGGGATTCCGGTCGTCAGCGGCACGACGGGCTGGACAAATCGTCTGGAGGAGTTGCGCAGCTATTGCCGGGAAAAAGGCGGTGCGCTCTTCTACGCCTCGAACTACTGCCTGGGCGTCAACCTGATGTTCCGCCTCAACCGCAGGCTGGCCCGGATGATGGAGCGCTTCGACGCCTACGACGTACGGATCGAAGAGATTCACCACACACAGAAAAAGGATGCTCCGAGCGGCACGGCCATCACGCTGGCAGAAGGGATCATCAGCGAAATCGGGCGGAAGACGGGCTGGGTGAATGAACCCAGCGACGATCTTTCGCAAATCGTCGTCACCTCCCTGCGCGAAGGAGCGGTTCCGGGTACACACACGGTAACTTACGAATCGGACGACGACCGGATCGAACTCAAACATACGATCAAAAACCGCCGGACACTGGCTCTGGGCGCCGTCGTCGCTGCGGAGTTCCTCTGCGGCAAAAAGGGTGTCTATACGATGGACGACCTGCTGAAATAAACGATACAGAACATGGGAAAAATCAAAGCTTTCTTCCGCAACAAATGGGTGGGATTCACCCTGGCAAGTATTTTATACATCCTCTGGTTCGTCCTCTGGACGGGCAACTGGTGGCTGCTGCTGGGCGAAATCGTCATCTTCGACCTTTATATCACGCGTTATTTCTACAAGTACGTCTGGCGGCACAACGCCGAGATGTGCAAGAAAAGCAAAAGTTACAAAGCCGTTTACGAATGGGTGAATGCGATCATTTTCGCCACCGTTGTAGCGTCGCTGGTACACATCTTCTTCTTTCAGATGTACGTGATTCCCTCGTCGTCGATGGAGAAATCGCTGCTGGTCGGGGACTATCTCTACGTCAGCAAGGTAGCCTACGGTCCCCAGATGCCCAATACCCCGGTGGCATTTCCGTTCGTACACCATACGATGCCTTTTTCGAAAACCAAAAAATCGTTCTCCGAAAGCGTCAAATGGCCTTATCACCGCCTCAAGGGACTGGGCCGAATCGAGCGCAACGACGTAGTGGTATTCAACTTTCCGGCAGGCGATACGGTGCTGCTCGAACGACAGGACGTTTCGTACTACGACGTGCTGCGGCAATATCAGCAAACTTTCGGACATCAGGCCGGCCGCGAACGGCTGATGCAGGAATACACGGTCATCACGCGCCCGGTGGACAAGCGTGAAAACTACATCAAACGCTGCATCGGCCTCCCGGGGGATTCGATACGAATCGAGGAAACGGCGGTTTACGTCAATGGAAAGCCGCAGGAGCCCGTCGCCGGAAAACAGTTCATGTATCTGGTGGAAACCACCTCGCCGATCACCCAATACGCACTCGACAATCTGGGTATCACCGAATGGAGCAACAAGGGCACGCTCTACTACATGGCGCTCACCGACGAAAACGCCGCAGAACTGGAGAAGCTGGACAACGTCGCTTCCGTACAGAAATACATCGCCCGCAGTCCCAATTTCGATGTCTTTCCGCAGGATCGCCGCTATGCGTGGAATCAGGACAACTATGGCCCGATCTGGATTCCCCAAGCGGGAACGGCCGTTGCGCTGACGGCCGACAACCTGCCCCTGTACCGGCGGATTATCGAAACGTACGAAGGCAACGACCTGCGTGTGGACGAAGAAGGGAAGATCTTCATCAACGGCGAACAGACCGACACCTATACTTTCCGGATGAACTATTACTGGATGATGGGCGACAACCGCCACAATTCGGCGGACTCCCGCTTCTGGGGATTCGTTCCCGAAGACCACATCGTCGGCAAAGCCTCCTTCATCTGGCTGTCGCTGGATCCCGAAAAGAGCTTCCCCGCGAACATCCGCTGGAACAGGATGTTCACCAAAGTCAAATAAAACAAGGGTAGTCGTGACCTCGGACAGTTATCATACGCTTGCCGGGCCTGCGGAAGCCATCTACAAAGAGAAAAGCAGCAAGTTCCTCGCTTATGCCTATCCGGTCGAAAGCGAGGAGGAGATTCGCACGCTGCTCGATGCGCTGCGCAAGAAATATTACGACGCGACGCACCTCTGTTACGCGTGGCGGCTGGGTCCGCACGGCGAAACGTTCCGCGCCAACGACGACGGAGAGCCTTCGGGCACGGCGGGCAAGCCGATCCTCGGTCAGCTTCTGTCCAACGAACTGGTCAACTGCCTGATCGTCGTGGTGCGTTATTTCGGCGGTACGAAACTCGGAGTATCGGGCCTGATCGGTGCCTACAAGGAGTCGGCGGCCGAAGCGATCCGAGCGGCCGAAATCGTGGAGCGGACGGTCGATACCGTCGTGGAGGTGGAGTTTTCGTACCTGGCGATGAACGACGTGATGCGCGTGGTCAAGGAAGAACAGCCCCGGGTGCTGACACAGCAGTTCGACAACCTCTGCCGAATGACGCTGGCTATCCGGCAAAGTCTCGCAGGAGGTATGATCGGCAAACTGGAAAAGATCGGGGGCGTGACCCTCGAAATGAAATAATATCGGTCCGGCCCGGAACACGCACGGCGCAGGGACCGGATCCACGTAAAAAAACATGACAAAAGAACAAAAGTCCATTTATATAAAAGGTGCACGGGTGCACAACCTCAAAAACATCGAGGTCGAAATTCCGCACAACCGACTGGTCGTCATTACGGGACTTTCGGGTTCCGGCAAATCGACCCTCGCTTTCGACACGATCTTCGCCGAAGGGCAGCGCCGCTACGTGGAGAGCCTCTCGGCCTATGCCCGACAATTCCTGGGCAAGATCAACAAGCCCGATGTGGATGTCATTACGGGTATCGCTCCGGCCATCGCCATCGAACAGAAGGTCAATACCCGCAATCCGCGTTCGACGGTCGGCACCACGACCGAACTGTACGACTACCTTAAACTTCTCTACGCCCGTATCGGACACACCTTCTCGCCCGTATCGGGACAGGAGGTCAAGTGCTACACCGAGGACGACGTGGCGCAATATATCCTCTCCCTGCCCGAAGGCAGCCGCGTGGCCGTCGCAGCGCCGCTGCAACTGCGCGAAGGGCAGGGCGTCATCGAAAAACTGACCCTGGTGCTGGGCGAAGGCATCCTGCGTGTACATGCGGCGGGAGAGACTCTGCCGATCGAGGATTTCCTGCCCCGCGTGGACGAAAACACCCGTGCCGAAGATATCTCGATCGTAGTCGATCGTGCCAAAGTTTCGCAGGACGGCGACCTGCCGACCCGCCTGCGGGATTCCGTAGCCCGTGCTTTCTCCTATGGAAACGGGGTTTGCCGAATCGTCACGCCCGAAGGCGTCAAAGAGTTCTCGGCCCGTTTCGAGGCCGACGGCATCGAATTCGAGCCTCCGACCGAACATCTGTTCAGCTTCAACAACCCGCTGGGCGCCTGCCCGACGTGCGAAGGTTACGGCAAGATCATCGGCATCGACGAGGACCTGGTGATTCCCGACAAACGCAAAACCATCTACGAGGACGCCGTGGCCTGCTGGCGCGGAGAGACCATGCGGGCGTGGAAAGACCAGCTCGTAGCCAATGCCTATAAGTTCGATTTTCCGATCCATACGCCGTTCTACCAACTTACGGCCGAACAGAAACGGCTCCTGTGGTGCGGCAACGAGTATTTTCACGGCTTGAACGACTTCTTCGCCTACATCGACAGCGAGCGGCGCAAGATCCAGTTCCGGGTGATGAAAGCCCGCTACACGGGCAAAACCGTCTGTCCCGACTGCGGCGGCTCGCGCCTGCGCAAAGAGGCCCTTTACGTCAAAATCGGCGGCAAAACCATCGCCGACCTGGTCGTGATGCCGGTGGAGACGCTCGCCGATTTCTTCGCCTCGCTCGAGCTGGACGCTCACGACACGAAAACCGCCGCCCGCATCCTCACCGAGATACGCAACCGCCTGCAATACCTCATGGACGTGGGGCTGGGCTACCTGACCCTCGACCGCCTCTCCTCGACGCTTTCAGGCGGCGAAAGCCAGCGCATCAATCTTTCGACCTCGCTGGGCAGCAACCTCGTGGGTTCGCTCTATATTCTCGACGAGCCGTCGATCGGCCTGCACCCGCGCGACACGAACCGTCTGGTCGGTGTGCTCGAACAACTGCGTGACATCGGCAACACGGTGATCGTCGTCGAACACGAAGAGGAGGTGATCCGTGCTGCCGACTGGATCGTCGATATCGGCCCGGAGGCGGGCTACAACGGCGGAGAGGTCGTCTTCAGCGGACCGCTGAAAGCCTTATTGAAAGAAAAAAAAAGCCTGACGGCCGACTACCTTACGGGACGCTGCAAAATCGCGGTGCCCACCTCGCGGCGCAGCCCGGCAGCGTGGATCACCGTGAAAGGTGCCCGGCAGAACAACCTGAAGAATATCGACGTGCGGATCCCGCTCGGGGTGATGACCTGCATCACGGGCGTAAGCGGCAGCGGCAAATCGTCGCTGGCCAAAGGCATCCTCTATCCCGCATTGCGGCGCCTGCTGTTCGACACAGGGCTCAAACCGGGCGATTTCGACGCCATCGAAGGCGATCTTTCGACGCTTCGTTCGGTCGAAATGGTCGATCAGAACCCGATCGGCAAATCCTCGCGGTCGAATCCCGTGACTTATATCAAAGCCTACGACGAGATCCGCAAACTCTACGCCGACCAGCCCTACGCCCAGCGGTCGGGATTCAACCCCTCGCATTTCTCGTTCAACATCGCCGGCGGCCGCTGCGAGGAGTGCCAGGGCGAGGGATTCATCAAGGTCGGCATGCAGTTCATGGCCGATATGGAGCTAGTGTGCGAAGCCTGCGGAGGCAAGCGCTTCAAAGATGAAATTCTCGAAGTCCGCTACCGCGAAAAGTCGATCTACGACATACTGGAGATGACGGTGGACGACGCGATCGCCTTCTTCGGCGAGGAGAAGAAAAACGCCACCTGCAAACGGATCATCGAACGGCTCCGCCCCCTGCAGGAGGTCGGGTTGGGGTATATCAGGCTCGGACAGTCCTCCTCGACGCTCTCGGGCGGCGAGAGCCAGCGCGTGAAGCTCGCTTCGTTCCTGTCGAAGGAGAGCACCGAAGGCAACGTGATGTTCATCTTCGACGAGCCTACGACGGGTCTCCATTTCCACGACATCAACAAGCTGCTCGACGCCTTCAACGCCCTGATCGCCCGGGGTCATACGATCGTGATCGTCGAACACAACATGGACGTTATCAAGTGCGCCGACTGGGTCGTGGATCTCGGCCCCGAAGCGGGCGACCGGGGCGGCAGCATCGTCTTCGAAGGCACTCCGGACGGGCTGGCCGGATGCAAGGAGAGTTACACGGGCCGCTACCTGGCGCTCCGCGAGAAAAACGAATAAGACAACGATGGAATTTACTACCTATACGCTTCCCAACGGCATCCGGGGCATTCACCGTCGGATCAAAGGCAACGTCACGCACTGCGCCCTGCTGGTAAACGCCGGAAGCCGCGACGAGCTGAAGAATCAATTCGGACTGGCCCATTTCACCGAACACGCCCTGTTCAAAGGCACGGAGCACCGCAAGGCTTACCAGGTGAACTGCCGGCTCGAAAACCTCGGCGGCGAACTCAACGCCTTCACCACCAAGGAGGATACGACGATCCACGCCACGACCCTGCGAAGCGACTTTTCGAAGGCTGTGGAGCTGATCGCCGACGTCGCCTTCCATTCGACTTTTCCCGACCGGGAACTGGAAAAAGAGAAGGAGATCATCTACGACGAAATCAATACCTACAAGGACTCTCCGGCCGACATGATCTACGATACGTTCGAAGAGATGCTTTTCGCCGGGTCGGAGCTGGGACACAATATTTTAGGCCGGAAATCGAGCCTGGCACGCTTCAGCGGAGAGTCGATCCGGGAGTTCGTCGCACGCACGCACACCACCGACCAGATGGTTTTCTCGTCGATCGGGAACCTCTCGGCCAAGAGCGTCGAAACGACCGTCGCCCGCTACCTGAACGACATCAAAAGTTCCGCACGGGATTTCTCGCGCCGGCAACCCGCCGCCGTCGAACCGTTCTCCCGAATCGTTACCAAACATACGCACCAGACGCACTGCATCATCGGTGCTCGGGCGCAGGGGATCAACGACGCGGAGCGGCTGCCGCTGGCGCTGCTCGTCAATCTGCTCGGCGGCCCTTCGGCCAACTCCCTGCTGAACGTGCTGGTGCGGGAGAAAAACGGGCTTTCGTACAACATCGAAGCCTCTTACACGCCTTACAGCGACAGCGGCATCGTGGCCATCTATTTCAGTTGCGACCACGACAACACGGATCACTGCATCGAGCTGATCGAGGGAGAGCTGGGACGGCTCCAAACCACGCCGCTCTCGGCCCGACGGCTTTCGATGGCCAAGAAGCAGTTCATCGCCCAGCTGGCGATCTCGATGGAGAGCAACGAAGGTTACATGCTCGGTGCGGGCAAGAGTTTCCTGGCGCACCGCGAGGTCGATACGATGGAGGAGGTTTATCGCAAAATACAGGCTCTCACGGCCGAAGACCTGACCGCCGTAGCTTCGTCGGTCTTCTCCTCACCATCGCGGCTCATCTATAAATAACGGTTTTCAACGACCCGACACACAATTATATATTATGGACGCACTCGAACGATATATTCACGATTTTTCGTCGCCGGAAGAGGAACTTCTGCACGAACTCGACCGCCAGACGCATCTGCAGGTCGTACAGCCGCGCATGCTCTCGGGGCATATCCAGGGTAAGTTGCTGGAGCTGCTCGTGCGGATGTTACGGCCCCGCAACATCCTGGAAATAGGGACCTTTACGGGTTATTCGGCCCTCTGCATGGCCGCCGGGCTGGAAGAGGATGGCGTGCTCGACACGGTGGAGGTGGACGACGAGCTGGAGGAGTTCGCCGCCTCGTTTTTCCGCCGCAGCCCGCACGGACAAAAAATCCGTCAGCATATCGGTTCGGCACTCGATATCGTCCCGACACTCGGATATACGTTCGACCTCGTATTCATCGACGGCGACAAGCGCGAATACCCAGACTACTACCGGATGCTAATGGGTGACGGAGGAAGCAAAGTGTTGGTGCACAGCGGATCGATATTGATCGCAGACAACATCCTCTGGTCGGGCAAGATCGTGGAACCGGTAGCACACAACGACCGCCATACGCAGGCGCTGCTGGAATTCAACCGCATGATACGGGAGGACGAGCGGGTGGAAAACGTGATCGTCCCGATCCGGGACGGATTGAATCTGATCCGGGTAAAATAGGACAGCCGTCTGCCGATAAAGGCAGGGCTGGAAAGGGCAGGAAAGAAAACCCGGCAAGCAAGCGAACGGCCGACAGACAACGGGAAAAAACGGCTCTGTAACGACGAAATTTGAAAAATCGACCGATATGGAATTGAGTGAATTGCAAAAACGAGTGGACGCATGGATCCGCGAATACGGCGTCCGCTATTTCAGCGAACTGACCAACATGGCCATCCTGACCGAGGAGGTGGGGGAGCTGGCCCGCGTCATGGCCCGCAAATACGGCGACCAATCCTTCAAAGCGGGAGAAAAGGAGAACCTGGCGGACGAAATGGCCGACGTACTGTGGGTATTGGTCTGCCTGGCGAACCAGACGGGAGTAAACCTCACCGAAGCCCTCGAAGCCAACTTCGCCAAGAAAACGGCCCGCGACAAGGAGCGGCACCGCAACAATCCCAAGCTATGAACCGAAACCCCGAAAAGCGGGGATAATAACTTATCCGAGAAGGGGGTTCGGGAGAGGATGAGAATCACAAACGCGGACACAGGCTGTGAATAAGCGACCGTCGGACGATGGCTGGAACATTGAAAAATATAATAATTGCCTGATAGGTATTCCGGGCGATTACGTTCCCGAATCGTTCCGGCAGGTTATGTACGACGGAAGTCATTATCGACAAAATACGGCCCTTCCGACAAACCATCTTCCGGCAAACCGCCCGATAAAAGCGGGATCGGATACGAAAAGCCCGTAATCCCCCGAACAAGGGGCGATACCGCGATAAAATACGGAACTGTTACCTGTAATCAAATACTTTAGAGTTATGAAATACGATTTCGATGAGATTATTCCGCGACGGGGTACCAACTCCGTCAAATGGGATCTGGCCACAGACGAACGGGTGCTGCCTATGTGGGTAGCCGACATGGATTTCCGCGCGGCCCCGCCCGTACTCGACGCCCTGGAACGACGGCTCCGCCACGGCGTTTTCGGCTATACGAAGGTCCCCGACGCCTATTTCGAAGCCGTGAAAGGGTGGTTCGGCAAACGGCACGGATTCCGCATCGAAAACGAGTGGATCCTCCCGACTACGGGCGTCATTCCCGCCCTTTCGGTCATCCTGAAGGCCCTGACCGAACCGGGCGACAAGGTAATCCTTCAGACGCCCGTTTACAACTGTTTCTTCGCCGTGCTGGAGCGTACCGGCCGTCAGCCGCTCGCCAATCCGCTCATCGACGAAGGCGGCGCCTACCGCATGGACTTCGAAGATCTGGAACGCAAGGCGGCGGACCCGCAGGCCAAGCTGATCTTCCTGTGCAATCCCCACAACCCGGCGGGCCGGGCCTGGACCGCCGAAGAGCTTACCCGCCTCGGGGAGATCTGCCTGCGGCACGGGGTAACGGTCATATCGGACGAAATCCACTGCGACCTGACGCTCGACGGCCATCGCCACATTCCGTTCGCCTCGCTGAACGAAGAGTTTCTGCGGCATTCGGTCACCTGCACCGCCCCGAGCAAGACCTTCAACATCGCCGGTCTGCAAGCAGCCAACATCATCGCCGCCGATCCCGAGATACGCCGGAAAATCGACCGGCAACTCGTCGATAACGAACTCCACGCACTGAATGCCTTTGCAGTCGAAGCCCTGATCGCAGCTTACAACGAAGGCGGCGAATGGCTGGACGAACTGAAAAAATACCTGTGGGAGAACTACGAATACCTGCGCGACTTCTTCACCCGGCACCTGCCGGCTCTGCCGGTCACTCCGCTCGAGGCCACCTACCTGGTGTGGGTGGATTGTCGGACGTTGAAACGCCCCACGACGGAAATAGCCCGGCAGTTACTGGAGGAGGGGCACGTATGGATCAACGAAGGCGAAATGTACGCCGGAGAAGGGTTCCTGCGCATCAACATCGCCTGCCCCCGCAAGACGCTCGCCGAAGGGCTGGAACGCATCCGAAAAGTAGTAGGGTAATTACAATTATTGAATTTAACGAAAAGAGAGCCTTTTTAAGGCTCTCTTTTTTGATTCCGGAGTGAAAATCCCCAACCTATAATCGGGAAATATCCGCATTCCATAAAATTATATGAATATTTTACACCAATTTCAGCTCCTTCTTGATCCGTTCGATCTTGTCGTTCAGTTCGGCCCGTACCTTTTCGTAATCGGCGACGGACGGCAGGGTAGCCTTCACCCCGAAGTAGAACTTGATCTTGGGCTCCGTACCCGACGGACGGACACAGACACGGGTGCCGTCCTCGGTATACCACTGAAGTACGTTGCTCTTATCCTGCTCCAGATGCGTCTTCTTTCCGGTGCGGACATCGAACGACTCCAAAGTCTGAATATCGTTGATCTTCACCACGAGCGAGCCGAGAATCTCTTTCGGAGGATTGGCACGGTAATCGACCATCATCCGCTGGATCAATTCGGCACCCTCCTTACCGGTACGGACTACCGAAACGAGGCCTTCCTGGTAAAATCCGTACTTGACATAAAGCTGCTTGAGCCACTCGTACAGCGAGATACCCATCGTATCGCGCACCCAGGCTGCGGCCTCGGCCGCCAGCGAGCAGGCCGACACGCCGTCCTTGTCGCGGACGTAGTCCCCGGCCAGGTAGCCGAAGCTCTCCTCGCCGCCGCCGATGTACTGCATATCGGTACCTTCGTGCCCCCGAATGATCTTGGCGATGTATTTGAAGCCGGTGAGACACTCGTAGCATTTCACCTTGAAATAGTCGGCTACGGCATCCACCATTTCGGTCGTAACGATCGTTTTGATCACGTACTGGTGTCCGTTCAGGCGGCCCAACTCGGCCCAGCGGGTCAGTTGATAAGTCATCAGCAGCACCAATGTCTGGTTGCCGTTCAACAGCACGTATTCGCCGTTTTCATCAGGCAGCGCCACGCCGATACGGTCCGAATCGGGATCGGTAGCCAACACCAGATCCGCCTTCACCTTCTTCGCCAGGTCGATAGCCATCGACATCGTCTTGCGCTCCTCCGGATTGGGAGATTCCACCGTCGGGAAATTACCGTCGATCACCGCCTGCTCGGGAACCATTTGCACGTTGGTAAAGCCGAAGCGCTTGAGCGACTCGGGAACCAGCCGCACGCCGGCACCGTGCATGGGCGAATAGACGATCTTCATGTCGTGGAAACGTTTCACGCTCTCGGACGAAAGCGACAACTCGTATATTTTATTAAGGTATAACTCGTCGAAATCCTTGCCCAGAGCATGAATGTTCTGCGGGTTCCGGCCGGTAAGCACCTGATCGACCTCGGTGATTTTCTCCACCTCGTCGATGATGTTCTTGTCGTGCGGTGCCGTAACCTGCGATCCATCGGACCAGTAGGCTTTGTAGCCGTTGTATTCTTTGGGGTTGTGCGAAGCCGTGACGACCACGCCCGACTGACATTTCAGCTCCCGGATCGCGAAGCTCAACTCGGGTGTCGGACGCAGCGCGTCGAACAGAAATACGGTGAATCCGTTCGAGGCGAAGATGTCGGCCACACGCTCGGCGAACATCCGCGAATTGTTGCGGCTGTCGTGCCCTACGACGACCCGGATTTCCTCGCCCGCGAAATTGCGCTTCAGGTAGTTCGAAAGACCCTGCGTCGCAGCACCTACCGTATAGATATTCATACGATTGGTGCCCACTCCCATGACCCCGCGAAGACCGCCCGTACCGAACTCGAGGTCCTTGTAAAAACTCTCTACAAGTTCTTTCATATCATTATCCATCAGGTATTTAACCTGTTTTTTAGTCTCTGCATCATAATTGCCGTCGAGCCATTTTTGGGCTTTCGCCAGCACTTGTTGTTCTAATCCGTTTTCCATAACTACATTGGTTTTATTTATAGCTTAAAGCTGTTATCCTCCAAAAATTTTATACGCAAATATACATATTTTATTTCCAATATTCACTATCAGCAAGTTAAAAAAGAGGAGCCTGCCACATCCTTTTTTCTATAGTAAAAGTATCGACTTTTGCAAGCATTTTGCCGCTCCATTTTCACAAATTTATTTACAACTTTGTGCTACCAAAAAAAACGGATACACCCTCCATCGATGTTAGCTCCCGCACAGACATATTGCGAAAAATGGCAAACTTGTTTGGACCAGATCAAGTCCCGAACGACCGAAGAGGAGTTCGTGAAGTGGTTCAAACCCATCGTGCCGCTCGAATTCGACGGCAAGACGCTTCGTCTGTGCGTGCCCAACATGAGCTACGTCTATCAGATCGAGAAGCACTACATTCCGTTCCTGCGGCCGATCATCTCCCAGCTCTACGGACAGGAGATCCGCCTGCACTACGCCGTTCCCAAAAACGACGCACAGAGCGTGCCAGTGTCGAAAGAAGCCGATACGACGGCGATTTCGCAGTTCAGCACCCAGACCAACACGGCAAATATAAAAAATCCGTTCGTCATTCCGGGTCTCAAGAAGATCGTCATCGACCCGCAGCTCAACCCGAACTACACGTTCGCAACCTTCATCGAAGGGGAGTGCAACCGCCTGGCCCGTTCGGCGGGTATGGCCGTCGCGGTCGATCCGGGCCATACGCCTTTCAACCCGCTGTATATATACGGTAACTCCGGACTGGGCAAGACCCACATCGTGCAGTCGATCGGCCACGAAGTGCGGCAGCGCCACCCCGAACTGCAGGTGCTTTACGTCTCGATGAACAAGTTCCAGGCGCAATTCCAGACCGCCTACAAGAACGGCGAAATTCCGGATTTCATCCATTTCTACCAGATGATCGACGTATTGATTATCGACGACATCCAGGAGCTCACGGGAAAAACCGGCACCCAGAACGCCTTCTTCAACATATTCAACCACTTGCAACTGGCAGGCAAACAGTTGATCCTTACCTCGGATAAACCGCCCGTGGAGCTGAAGGACATCGAACAGCGACTGCTGACCCGCTTCAAGTGGGGACTTTCGACCCAGCTCAACACGCCCGACTACGACACCAAAGTCAAGATCATCAGAATCAAGGCTCAGAAACTCGGCCTCCAGCTTACGGACGAAATCGTCCGCTACCTGGCGGACAATATCTCCGCCAACGTCCGGGAAATCGAGGGCGCTCTGTCGGCCCTGGTAGCCAATACCGTCTATATGGGCAAGAAAGTTTCCCTGTCGCTCGTCAAGGAGATTCTGAAGGTCTATGTCCGGGTATGCCAAAAAGAGATCACAATCGAGCACATCATCGAAGTCGTCTGCGACTTCCTGCATATCGACATCCAGCGCCTCAATTCGCCCGAACGAACCCGCGAAGTGGCTCAGGCGCGTCAGATCGCCATGTACCTGGCCAAGCAGCACACCAAATCCCCGCTGATCGCCATCGGTTCGGCTATCGGAGGACGCAACCACGCCACGGTGTTGCACTCCTGCAAGGCGGTATCGAACCAGATCGAAACGGACAAGGCTTTTCAGCGACAGATGGAAGAGCTCGAAAAACTGGTCCTGGCATAACCCGCCGGGACTTTTTTCATCTCCTCCCGAATCACAAATTTGCGAAAAACTTACCGACGACTCGATATTTCCGATGCCATACAAGCCCGCAAACTCCGTCGCCTTCCGCTTGTTGTCACTCCGGACAAAACCATCCCCGACACCGGCACGCATACACTTCTCCAATCCGGTTGCACCCGGACATTGAACCACACCGGAGGCAGTCGATTCGCCGACCATATCCTCCGCCTCCGAAAATCCCGGATTCTTCAGGCCGTCGGCAACGAACGACCCTGTTTCCCCAAAATACGACCCACCCCGACACGCAGCCGCAAATTTCCCCTTCACCCACAGAATTACATCCGCAAACAGCCATAAATCCGGCCGGAAATGGCGATAATTGCATTTTATTTCGTAACTTTGAAAAATAAATCCCGTTGTGTAAAACACCCGGAGCGAAACGGCGATTCCGACTTTCAGGAACAGTGTCGGAAGATCCGTCGGTCGCCGGGCAGCGACGACAGAACAGCAAAGTTCGGCAGGCGGGAAAATCCCGGGTTTACGCACCGGACACCGGATACGAAATACGAAAAAATAAAAACAATTCGACTATATGGCAGAGAAAACACAAGCAAATCCCGACAAGTTAAAGGTACTTAACGCGGTGATGGAGAAGATCGAGAAGGATTTCGGCAAAGGCTCGATCATGCGCATGTCGAGCGCAGAGGTCGCCGACGTACAGGTAATCCCCACGGGTTCGATCACCCTGGACATGGCGCTCGGCGTAGGCGGTTACCCCAAAGGACGCGTCATCGAGATTTACGGTCCCGAATCCTCGGGCAAGACGACCCTGGCGATCCACGCCATCGCCGAAGCCCAGAAGGCCGGCGGTATCGCCGCTTTCATCGACGCGGAACACGCTTTCGACAGCTCCTACGCCCAGCAACTCGGCGTGGATGTCGATAACCTGCTGATTTCGCAGCCGGACAACGGCGAACAGGCGCTCGAAATCGCCGACTCGCTGATCCGCTCGAGCGCCATCGACATCATCGTCATCGACTCCGTGGCGGCTCTGACGCCCAAGGCGGAAATCGAAGGGGAGATGGGCGATGCCAAGATGGGATTGCAGGCCCGCCTGATGTCGCAGGCACTGCGCAAGCTCACCTCGAGCATCTCCAAAACCAAAACGGTCTGCATCTTCATCAACCAGTTGCGCGACAAGATCGGCGTAGTGTACGGCAACCCCGAAACCACGACGGGCGGTAATGCACTGAAATTCTATGCCAGCGTCCGCATCGACATCCGCCGGGTGTCGGTCATCAAGGACGGCGAGGAACAGCTCGGCACCCGCACCCGCGTCAAAGTGGTCAAAAACAAGGTGGCGCCCCCGTTCAAGAAGGCCGAATTCGACATCATGTTCGGCGAGGGCATCTCGAAGATCGGCGAAATCATCGACCTGGGTGTGGACTACGGAATCATCAAGAAATCGGGTTCGTGGTTCTCTTACGGCGACCGCAAAATCGGCCAGGGCCGCGACAGCGTGAAAGAGCTTCTCAAGAACGATGAAGCGCTCCGCAACGAAGTCGAAGCCAAAGTCCGCGAAGCGATGATTGCCGCCCGCAAAGCATAAAAAGCGAATGAAGAGCCGACCGGGGCCTGTAACAAAGGCAGGAAACGCCCAAAAGACCGGTCGGAGTCTTCTCTCTTCGGACAAATACAGGCAGCGACGCACGGTATAGCCGGGACAGTTATAAAACGGCACCCCGGAAACGAAGCGAAAAACGATATTTTACGATAGAAAACGAGATCGTCGGTACGAAATCCGTCGAAATTCGTAGTTGGACCCTAAAACAGCATTGGATGGTATGGATTTTACGCCGGAAGACGAACGATTAATCAAGGAGAAGTGGGAGGAACTGCTTCAGTCGTGCACCAAAATCTGTAAAAACGACGAAGACTGGGAGTTCATCAAACGCGCTTTTTTCCTGGCGAAAGAGGCGCATGGCGGAGTGCGTCGTCGCTCGGGCGAGCCGTACCTGCTGCATCCCATCGCCGTAGCCAAGATCGTCGTGGACGAGATCGGGCTCGGCGTCAAATCGGTCGTCGCCGCCCTGCTGCACGACGTTGTGGAGGATACGGAGTACACGGTCGAAGATATGGAGCGCATCTTCGGGCCCAAGATCGCCAAGATGGTCGATGGGCTTACGAAGATGTCGGGCGTATTCAATGCCGATACTTCGGAGCAGGCGGAGTATTTCCGCAAAGTCCTGCTCACGCTTTCGGACGACGTGCGGGTGATCCTGATCAAAATCGCCGACCGCCTGCACAACATGCGTACGCTGGGGTCGATGCCTACCAACAAGCAGATCAAAATCACGGGTGAAACGCTTTACCTGTTCGCACCGCTGGCGTATCGGCTCGGCCTGTACACTATTAAGAGCGAACTCGAAGACCTCTGCATGAAATATCGCTTCCCGGTACAATATGCCGAGCTGTCGGAAAAACTCAAAGCGACCGAAGAACAGCGCGAAGCCTTCATCAGCAAATTCAACGCCCCGATCATCGAAGCGCTCAAGCGGGACCATATCAACTTCGAAATTTCGGGACGTGTCAAAAGCCTTTACTCGATCTGGAGCAAGATGCAGCGCAAACAGATTCCCTTCGAGGAGGTTTACGACCTGTTCGCCATCCGGATCGTCTTCCAGCCGCTGCCGTTCCCCTCGGAAAAGACACAGTGCTGGCAGATATTCTCGACTATCACCGACATCTATACGCCGAAACCGGATCGCCTGCGCGACTGGATTTCGATGCCCAAGGCCAACGGCTACGAAGCGTTGCACTCGACTGTTATGGGTCCCGACGGAGTATGGGTAGAGGTGCAGATCCGCACGCAACGCATGGAGGAGATCGCCGAAAGGGGATTCGCCGCTCATTGGAAATACAAAAACGCCTCGCTGTCGAACAACGAGGACGAACTCGACCGCTGGCTCAAAAAGATACGCGATGCACTGAATGGTCCGACGGAAAACGCCGTTGACTTCCTGGATAACTTCAAATTATCGCTATACACATCTGAAATAGCGGTATTTACACCCAAAGGAGAGGCTCGGAAAATGCCGTACGGAGCCACCGCACTGGACTTCGCGTACGACATACACTCGAAGATCGGAAACAGTGCCATCGGCGCCAAGATCAACCACAAGATCGAGCCGATCACCACACAGATCAACAGCGGCGACCAGATCGAAATCATCACCGCCGACAACGCACGCCCCAAAGCCGAATGGCTCGACATCGTCACCACGACCAAAGCTAAGCAGGCGATCAAGAGTTTTCTCAAACGCGAGCGGCAAAACAACATCGAACGGGGCATGAAGATGCTCGAGGAGCGAATGCAGCAACTCAATACCCCGCTCAGCGGTCGTGTGCTGCGCAAAATCGTCCCGATTTACGAATCCAACAACAAAGAGGAGCTTTACAGCAAAATCGGGGCGGGGATCGTCGATCTAAAAGACTTGGACAAGGTCCTGAAAGTCAATGCCACCAGCAAGATACTCAAGTTCTGGACGCTTTTTATCAACAAAAAGGAGGACGAGGAGGGCGACGATGCCGAAAATCCGGAACCGAACAGCGCGAAAGCCGAAGAATCGGCAACGGCAGGCGAACCGCAATTCGTCATGGCCGAATGTTGCAAACCGATTCCGGGAGACAGCGTGGTAGGGTATAAAGACCCTGCGTCGCACCGTATCATCGTGCATAAATCCAACTGCAAGGAGCTCGACCGGCTGGCCGCTCAATTCGGACGCAATATCCTCAAGGACGAAATCAAATGGTCGCAACACAAGGCCATGTCGTACCTATCGACCATCGAACTGCGCGGCATCGACCGCACCGGCATACTGCTCGACCTGGCAAAAACGGTCAGCGAGGACTTCAGCATCAATATCCGGCAGATCAATATCCAGACGCACGACAACATTTTCGAGGGCACGATCAGCCTTTATGTCAAGGATGCGGAGGGCCTGCATGCAATCATGGACAAAATCCGCAAGATAAAGGGCATAGACACCGTAAAACGTAATCAGGATTAAACCATCGGCACTATGGACAAAGATATCATCCAAATACTGTGGAGCGCACTGTTGATCGTCATAGTCACGATCGTCCCGCTGGTCAAGAAGTTCAAGGAGATGCAAAGAAAAGAGTTGCGCTCCGCATCGGCGGCACAGCCCGTCCGTCAGGCGGAGGCGGACACATCCGCCCCGGTGTCCGGATTCCGAAAAACGGCCGGCAAGTCCCCAAAAACTGAAAAAGCGGAATCTCCGTTACGCAACCAGATCGGCATATCCCGAGCGGACGCCGAACAGCAACCTCATAGCCCCGGTATCGCCGAAGAATTCGACGTGCGAAAAGCGGTCCTTTATTCGGAGATAATGGCTCCAAAATTCAAGGAGGAGTAGCCAAAGACAGGCACATACGCTCATCGGCATCGATTCCCGTATTTTTCGGAAGCCGACACGATGCAAAATAGAAGGATGAGAAGGATTCTTCTCTCCGAATTAAATTAAAACTCCCTTCGCTTATTACGGGACCTCAAAGAGGCGATAAGCCACAACAAGCAACGACGCAATCAATAAACATATTTTCATATGGCATCCATATTCACTCGCATCATCAACGGCGAAATCCCGAGCTACAAGGTGGCGGAGGATGAAAATTTTCTGGCATTCCTCGACATCAATCCCCTCGAGAAAGGTCATACGCTGGTCGTCCCCAAGAAAGAGATCGATTATATTTTCGACCTGGACGACGAAACCCTGCAAGGGATGATCGTCTTCGCCAAAAGGGTGGCGAAAAAAATCCAGGCGAAAATCGCTTGCAAAAGAGTGGCAGTAGTGGTTTTCGGCCTCGAAGTTCCCCATGCGCACATTCACCTGATCCCGATGGAAAACGAATACGACGTTGATTTCCGCAAAGTCAAGCCCAAATTCACTCCGGAAGAGTTCGAAGAAACAGCCAGAATGATTCGGGAATAGGACATACGGCAGAACATACAAACCATTAATTACCAGCCGGGTAGTGTATTGATTACACTATCCGGCCTTATTTTTTAACATAATATAATCAAAAGGAAAATAATGTTAAAAAAACGACGGAGAGCGAATTTCAATATCCCGAAATTATTGCAAAATCCAGCAAAATAGGGTAGTATGTTACAAATGTAATCACATCTTTCTTCTTAAACTTGCCTAATTTTATCCATTTGTAAATACACACTCTGTAAACATGCTGTTGATATTCAACAAATGTAAAATACTAAGCAAACCCTCGCAACAGTCAAAAATCCCCTGCATTATTAGAATCAAAATATTGAATTATCAATATAAATATACTATAAACCATATATTTATGACAACTAACTAAATAAAAACAAGAAGAATCCAACCGTATTTAGAGCCGTTTTGCAGTCCACATCGAATTTCATAAAAATATAAAAGCATTATATACTTATAATCAATAAATTACATAAAATTATATATACAAATAATTCACACACAAGATTCGAAGATATTTAACCATATTCGAATAATTACATTTGTAAACATTATCGACAACAATTAACATTTTACAATCGTACAAAATAGTTGTTTTACAAAAGAAAAATATTTATTTTTGTAAAAAATACCGGAAATGAAGGAGAAATTGCAACAATTGATGAAAAGCGAAGGTTTAACCTCCAGCCGGATGGCCGAGATCCTCGGAATCCAGCCTTCGGGAATCTCCCACATTCTCGCCGGACGGAACAAACCGGGATTCGATTTGCTGCAGAAGATTCTCCGGAGGTTTCCGCGCGTCAATCCGGACTGGTTGCTGCTCGACTCCGAACAGATGTATCGAACCGGCAATCCGAAAAGTTCCTCTTCAACGAACGGAACAGACGCTGGAAATGGTCGGACTGACACCGGACTGTTCGGGACGGAACTGGAACAGAGATCGAACACCGCCGGTTCGGTCGCTCCATCGACACAAACGGCCGAGAACGACAACGAGCTGTCGAAGCAAACCGATACGGTTCTTCAAACCCTCGCCGGCAATGACCGGAATCCCGTCGTGCGCGTTATTCTGGTCTATGCCGATCGCTCATTTGAGGCCCTGACACTACATAAGCCGTAACCCGGCAGTCTATTATATAAATCGGTCCAAAAGCGGACTTCGAAAAAATTTCCATATTTCGTTTCAAGCGAACGGCCAAGAAGGAGGATCCCATCTGCGCAATCATTGAAAGACGGCGTCGTTATTTTCCAACAAGTCGGCGCTCTTTTATCAAACTCCGTTTCAGGCCGCTCCAGGGCCTACGACGGCATTTCTGCTGCATTGCACCCCATGGAATGAAGTCTGCAGAATTAAGCATAAACCAAAATACAGAAACGTCTTGCCGGGAATGCAGCGATGCACTCCGAATGTATAATCACCCCGGATAAAGCGGCCTTCGCTCGATCGCTATGATGCGAAATGAAGGTAGAGCCTTCGTATCATCCTCTTTATGGAACGTCAGGTCGCGGCGTGCCATATCGCAGGGGCGCTCGCCGGAATCCGCTGTTCTGCCAGGGATACAGAGGTGATCGGAATCAAAACGGGAGCCATATCTCGGACGGAATTGAAGATAAATCGGACCCAAGCGTCCGATTTTTTTATTATTTGGGTATATTTGTATCATACCATGACCCAAATGAGATATTTACTCTTCGTTGTCATCGGCCTGATCGGTTGTTTCCCGCTCCGGGCCCAAACCCCGGAAGACAATCTGCGGGACGAAGAGTATTATCCCTTTCAGAACGGTTACGAAGAGCCTTACAGCCCGATGATCGACACCGATTCGTCGCTCTTCTACCGAGCGATCCAAAGTACGGGCGACCTGTTCCGGGACGCCACGGACTTCAAATTCTCATTCGTGGCCTACAACCGCCGCGGAGAACCGTACCGGCCCGACCGGATGTCGCTGAACGGCATCCGGCTGCCGTCGCGCTACATTCCGTCGATGAATGCCTTGTATCCCCAAAAGTACGGAGAGCCGATGAACGGATGGCATTTACCGACGACTCTGGACGCCGAATACCGAACCTCCGAAGAGCCACTGCTCCCGGAGCGCAATGCGGCACTCCAATTCTCCGGCCGCAACTACCTGATGGGGCTCCGCCTGACCATCGCCGAAAACCTCGGCCGGAACTGGGACCTTGCGGCGACCGTACAGGGCCGCACGGGACGGGACCTTTATGCCGACGGCGTATTCAGCAATTCGCTGAATGCAGCGATACTTCTATCCAAAAGATTCGGAGACAGGCATCTCTTCTCGTTGCTGACCGTCGTACCGGTTTCGATGCGAAGCCTGCGCACCTCATCGACCCGGGAAGCCTTCGACCTGACGGGAAATCCCCTCTACAACCCTTCGTGGGGCTATCAGGACGGAAAAGTGCGCAGCGGGCGCATCCGACGCGAAGCGGTTCCTCTGGCCGCAGCCGCATACCGGATCCGCCTGACGGATGCGACTTCGCTCGCAGCGACCTTCACGGCGGAAACGGGCATCAGGCGTTACAGTTCGCTGGCATGGTACGACGCTCCGAGCCCGATGCCGGACTACTACCGCTGGATGCCCGGCTACCAGACGGACCCCGTAACCCGGCTCGAAATGGAAAATATCTGGCGGGCGAACGATGTCCGCTACACCCAAATCGACTGGGACGAATTTTACCGGCAAAACAGAAACAGCAAGGACGGCAGCGCGACCTATCTCATGGAGGACCGTGTGGAGCGCATCGCCAATATGCAGCTCCTCGCGGAGGGCATCACCCGAATCAGCGAACGACTGACGGTACGCTACGGCATCCGGGCGGCCCGGACGGACTCCCGATTCTACAAACAGATGAGGGATTTGATGGGGCGCAGTTATTTCGTCGATCGCGACTATTACCTGATCGACGACGGCGTCTATGGCAACAAACTCCAGAACGATCTGCGTCATCCCGATCGGATCATCCGCGAAGGCGATCGCTTCGGCTACGACTACGACTTGCGGCGCAATGAAATCGGCGCCGGAGGTTCACTCGAATACCGTGCCGACCGCCTGCGGGCTTTTATCGCAGCCGAGGTCGGAGCCGCCTCCGTATTCCGCCGGGGACACTACGAAAAAGAGCTTTTCGCCGGCAATAAATCCTTCGGAAAATCGCGGGCGCTGCATTTCGCGCCCTACCTGTTCCGCGCCTCGGCAGGCTACTCCTTCTCGGTACGGCATCATCTGGAAATGACGGTTTACGCCTCATCACGGACACCCGACGGAGACGACCTTTTCCTGAACCTCGAATACAACAACCGACCGGTAGAGGATCCCACCGAGGAGAAACGGTACGGGGCCGAACTGAACTACACCTGGTCCGGGCGCAACGTGCGCTTTCGGGCTACGCTCTTCGTCGTCCGCACTGCGGACGGCATGCAGGTACGGCACTACTACGACGATTTCTACGCAACATACAGCGACATGGCGGCCGCCGGCATCGGAACGCTCCGTTACGGCGCGGAAGCGACCGCCCTGATCCGGCTGGCATACCGCTGGAACCTCACGCTGGCAGCCAGCGCCGGACGTTACCGCTATGCGGACAATCCCGTCGTCACGGTCTATGCCGACGCGAACAACGAGGTGTTGGACCGCAACGCCACGAGCTACATGGGCGACTGCTCGGTCGGCAACACGCCCCAACTGACGGGTTTCGCGGGACTCAACTATTACGGTCCGAAAGGCTGGGGCGTACAGGCGGAGGCCGCATGGACCGGGAATCGGTTCGTCGAACCGTCGCTGGTACGACGCACGTCGCGCATCGCCCGGCAACTGGCCGAATCGCCGGAAGCCTTCGAACTGTTTACCCGCCAGGAACGGCTCGGGGATGCGTTTACGTTGAATGTCACGCTTTTCAAATCGTTTTATTTCAACGCCTCGCGTCTGACTCTGATGCTCTCGGTGCGCAACCTTCTCAACGACAGAGACCAACTCTTCAGCGGCTACGAATCTCCCCGTGTACGCCGCATCCGGACCGCAGACACGTATGTTTACCGACCGCTGGACACCCGTTATCTGTATGCGTATCCCCGGACCTTTTACGCCTCCATATCTTACAAATTTTAATATCGGTTCGATTTTTTCGGAAATAATTTGGCAATTCAACGGATTTTCCATAAATTGAGTCCGAAAAATTTAAAAACGACTCGACTTATGATTATCGGTATTCCAAAAGAGATTAAAAACAACGAAAACCGGGTTTCGCTCACCCCGTCCGGAGCCAAAGAGCTTACCAAACGTGGGCATAAAGTGTATGTGCAGGCGACTGCCGGTGCAAACAGCGGATTCCCGGACAAAGACTACGTCGCCGCAGGCGCCGAACTGCTGCCTACCATCGAAGAGGTCTATGCCAAAGCCGAAATGATCATCAAGGTCAAGGAGCCGATAGAGCCTGAATACAAACTCATCCGCCAAGGACAACTGGTATTCACCTATTTTCACTTCGCCAGCAGCGAACCGCTGACCCGGGCAATGGTCGAAAGTGGTGCGATCTGCTGCGCTTACGAAACCGTCGAAGCATCCGACCGTTCGCTGCCTCTGCTGATTCCCATGTCGGAAGTCGCAGGGCGTATGGCGACGCAGGAGGGTTGTTACTTCCTCGAAAAACCGCACGGCGGAAAAGGGAAGCTGCTGGGCGGCATGCCGGGCGTGAAGCCCGCCAAGGTATTCGTGATCGGAGCCGGTGTCGTAGGCACGGCGGCGGCACGTATGGCGGCCGGCCTGGGTGCCGACGTGACGATCTGCGACATCTCCCTCAAGCGTCTGGCCTACCTGACGGACGTGATGCCCCAAAACGTAAAAACGCTTATGTCGTCGGAATACAACATCCGCGAAGAGCTCAAGACCGCCGACCTGGTGATCGGCTCGGTGCTGATTCCCGGTGCGAAAGCCCCGAAACTCGTGACGCGCGACATGCTTAAGGATATGGAGCCTGGATCGGTTCTGGTCGATGTGGCCATCGATCAGGGCGGCTGCTTCGAAACCTCGCGGCCGACGACCCATGAGGAGCCGACCTACTTCGTCGATGGCATTCTGCACTACTGTGTCGCCAACATCCCCGGTGCGGTGCCCTACACCTCGACGCTCGGACTTACGAACGCAACGCTGCCGTACGCCATCCAACTGGCGGACAAGGGTTGGCGTCGCGCCTGCAAGGAGAATCACGAACTGGAGTTAGGATTGAACGTCGTCGAAGGAAAGGTCGTTTACAAACAAGTAGCGGATGCCTGGGGACTGAAATACGAACCGCTGGCCCTGTAAAGCCGACCCCGCAAACGATACAGTCGGAAAATCCGGCGATAGCCGCGCTTCCGACACTCTGGTCCCCGTCGTTTCGGACCGAAAGACAAAGCCTCGTATTCTTTTCGGAATACGAGGCTTTTGTATAATTATATGTCCCCCAAGCGGGCTTTTATACTTTATCTTATTTTTGCAACGCCTCCCAGAGCATATCCTTGAGCCGGGGAATGTTCATACCCGATATCGAGGAAATGAAGACCGAAGGAACCCCCTCGGGCAGATGGCTTTTCATCTCTTCGATCAGGTCCTCGTCGAGCATATCGCATTTGGTGATGGCCAGCAGGCGCTCCTTGTCGAGCAATTCCGGATTATACTGGGTCAATTCGCCCAACAGGACCGCGTAATCCTTGCGGATGTCGTCGCTGTCGGCAGGAATCATAAAGAGGAGCACCGAATTGCGTTCGATATGGCGCAGGAAACGGGTTCCCAATCCCTTGCCTTCGTGAGCTCCTTCGATGATGCCCGGTATATCGGCCATGACGAACGAATGGTGATCGCGGCACTCGACGATACCCAGGTTGGGTTCGAGCGTCGTGAAGGCATAGTTGGCGATCTTGGGCTTTGCAGCGGAAACGACCGAAAGGAGCGTGCTTTTGCCCGCGTTCGGGAACCCCACCAATCCCACGTCAGCCAACACCTTCAGTTCGAGAATGAAAGTTCCCTCCTGACGATCCTCGCCAGGCTGCGCGTAACGCGGAGCCTGGTTGGTCGAGGTCTTGAAATGCCAGTTTCCCAGTCCGCCCCGGCCGCCCTTGAGCAGGACGAGCTCTTCGCCGTCGGCGGTCACCTCTCCGGCATATTCCGTCGTACCGTCCTCAAGCACCCGTCTGGCGACCGTTCCCAACGGTACGGGAATGACGATGTCCTTACCGTTCTTACCCGAGGAGCGGGCTCCGGAACCGCCTTCGCCGTCCTCCGCGAACTGGTGACGCTGGTACTTAAGGTGGATCAGCGTCCAATACTGGCTGTCGCCGCGCAGGATGATATGTCCTCCGCGACCGCCGTCGCCGCCGTCCGGTCCGCCGAATTCGACGAATTTCTCGCGACGGAAATGCGCCGACCCGCTGCCGCCATGTCCGGAACGGGCGAATATTTTCACGTAATCTACAAAGTTCGATCCTGCCATAAGTCTTGTTATTTAAGGTGCGGAAATTTTCGGCCGGCAGCGGCGATACGCGACACGACCTTTTCCGAACCGGAATTTACCGCTGCAAAGATAGTGCAAGCCGGGAGGAGTGCCAAATTTATTTGGACACGTCCGAAGCAGAATCCCTTCAAAATGCAGTTGAAAACCGGAAACAAGGCCGGTTTATCGAAAACTCCGGCGGCAGAAAACCTTCCTGTCAATACTACAAATGGTTCAAATAACCGTAACGCACAAGGTCTTCGGCATCCTGTGTCAGATAGGTCTGTCCGTTTGCCAACACATAGAGCCGGTCCGCCACGTCGGTTACATGGCGATACATGTGATCGGTAAGCAGGATGCCTTTATTTCGTTTTTCCGCCCGAATCAAAGCTTTCAAAGTTACAACATGCAATGGCGCGACTTGTGAAAAAGGTTCGTCGAGCACTGCGAAAAGGCTCCGGCTGCGCAGAATAACGAAACACTCCAAAATACGCCGCTCCCCGCCGGAAAGGGTTCGGATTTTCGCCTTCCGCAACTTCCCGAATATCGGAAACCAGACCGTCAGGTCATCCCACTCCAGACCGAAGTCCCGCAAAACCGCCTCCACAGTCAGCCACCCGGGGGTAAACCCCTGCTGCGGAAGATAACGCACCTGGCTGCTTCCGAAACGATCGTACCATTTGCCGTCGATGCGCATCGATCGGAATCCGGGGCGCAACGCTCCGCAGAGTATCTTCATCAGGCAGCTTTTTCCACTGCCATTGCGTCCCAGCAATGCCGTTGCTCCGCCGGTTTCGACGGCAAGATATACACTCGAAAGAATCACCCGATCACCGAACGACAACTCGACCGAATCTATTTCAAGAATATGTTTTTCAGAGGGGTTCATACAGTACAAGGGATACGAATATCAGCAGCATATAACACGCCAGCAAGTCTATGCCGCAACTCGCACCCAACAGCATACGTCGTCGAACCCCCAGATTGCGGTAATAGTCGAACTCATCGTTATAACGCGGTATGATCCAAACATACAGATAGACCGGATAGATGACCATTTTCCCCGCAAGGCACAACGGCACGACCGACGGACCGTATCCGGTCACGAGCCAGGCCAACGCCACGCTCACGGCCCCGCAGAAAAACAGCATCGCCGAGCGATAAAAACGGAGTATGAGCAACAATTTAGGCATAAACTCTATCGGGTGCGTCGCAAACCCTCGCATCGAAACGCGGAAATCAAGGGAATTCCATCAGACGATTGGTAATTCGCAACATATAATTGCCGTTGAAATAGTCGAGCACACCGCTGACCGTTCCCATTCCAGCCGGGGCCGGCTCCTCGGCATACGTGCAGGAAGCTGCGAATCGGACGATCAGCGTATCGTTCCGCTCATCGACCAAATGGCGGTCGGTAGCCAGCAATCGGCCGGTTTCCGAATCCCGCAGGCAGAAGGGCAGACCGACCTCTTCGTGCGCGAACCGGACCCTGCGGAATCGTACGTAAGTGGCGATACGGCTTGCAGCCACCTCCCCGAAGGAGAGTTCCCGAGGCACGAAATCGACCGACCCGTCCCCGATGCGGCGAACATGACGTCCGAGCGACTCTGCCGAAATACGGTCCAGAATATATTCTGCGGTGGGCGGAAGCCCCAACTGTACCTTGCCCCCGTAATCACCCAGCGCCAGCCCATTGCAATAAACGCGCACCGTACTTCCAGAGTCGAAAGTCCGATAGAGACGCTTCGCGTCGATCAATACTTCGATTCCGCCGCTTTCGTCCTCCACGACGAGCGCATCGGGAAATTCGCCGTACAGATCGTTGCCCACGACACAGCCTTCGATCCACAGATCCTCGGTAACGGGATGCAAAACGCCCCGGCACAGCGATTTCAGATACGCAATAGAAACATGCCGCGCAGTCCCGTCCCCGGATTCGTACTCCGGCGACGAAGCATTGCCGCAGGCTTGCAGCACGAAGAGCAGCAGGCTACCGAAAACAATCGTTCTCATCGCGCATTTTAATCATATAGGATTTTCCGATCGACCCGGCATTGCCGTACTGCAAAACGCCGACCAGCGTAACCGGCCCCTTCGGAATTTCCGAAGCCGCATACCGGGCATAGGTGCTCGTATAGGTGGCGATCCTGTTTCCGGCCCGGTCCTCGAACAGCCGATAACCTTCCCATTTCCAATCCGTCGGATCCTCTTCCGACGGAAGCGGCGTCAGATCCTCGATCTGCACCAGGCAGCCGCACATGTCGGGCGCAAGTTCGTCGAAAGCGACGATCCGGGGAACGGGACGGAGAACATCGACGGTTTCGCAAGCGACGTACCGGTCGAGCAGGGCACGGACACCGATGGCTTCCACGGCATAATCTCCCGCCGCAGGCATCGTACCGATCTGCACCACTCCGAAGCGACGGCACATAGCTAGCCCCTGAAGACGCACCGCGATGCGGCATCCCGGAGGATAGACCCGAAACAGGTCGTCCAGGCCGGCCATCAGCTCCACGCCCGTTCCGTCTTCCTGCAACACGACCGAGCGGAAGAAGTTCCCCGCTTCGTCGGACGTAGTGACCCGCCCCGCGACTACGATGTCCTGGACGATACGCACGGGCGTATCCCCGCACCGCGCGGAGAGGTCCGGCAGGGAGAGGTTCGCCTCCGGAAGCGGATCGTTCTTCGGAGCCGGAACCCCGGCATCGTCGTAACATCCGGCGGCGAGCAGGGCGAAGAGAAGAAGGGAAAGGCGCAGCATCGCGGTTTATTCGATCCAGGAATCTTTCAGACCGAGGAAATAGAGTACGCCGTCCAGACCGATCGTCGATATCGACTGGCTGGCCGTAGCTTTCACCTTGGGCTTGGCGTGGAACGCGATGCCCAACCCGGCCAGGTCGAGCATCGGAAGGTCATTGGCTCCGTCGCCGACGGCGATCGACTGAGCGATGTTGATATTTTCAACCTGACACAGCAGACGCAGCAGCTCGGCCTTGCGGCGGCCGTCCACGATCTCGCCGACGTGACGGCCCGTCAAACGGCCCTCCTCGACCTCCAGCTCATTGGCATAAACGTAATCGAAGCCGTATTTCTGTTTCAGGTAGTTGCCGAAATAAGTGAAACCTCCGGACAGAATGGCCGTCTTGTATCCCACACGCTTGAGAATGGTCATCAGGCGCTCCAACCCCTCGGTGATCGGCAGGTTGCGGGCGATCTCCTCCATCACCGAAACGTCGAGTCCCCGAAGCAGGGCGATGCGGCGCGTGAAACTCTCGGTAAAGTCGATCTCGCCCCGCATGGCGCTCTCGGTAACGGCCCGCACTTCGGGACCCACGCCGGCACGGTCGGCCAACTCGTCGATCACCTCGGTTTCGATCAGCGTGGAATCCATATCGAAACAGATCAGGCGTCGGCTGCGGCGGAAGATGTCGTCCTTCTGGAACGAAATATCGACCCCCTCGTTGGACAGCTCCATGAAGCGTTTCTGCAATACGGCCTTATCGCCGAGCGTACCGCGCACCGAAAGCTCGATGCAGGCGCGGGTGGCACGGTTCTCCTCCTCGAGCGGCATACGGCCCGTAAGTCGCTTGATCGCGTCGATGTTGAGTCCCTGTTCGGCGACCGCTTTGGTGACCCCTGCGATATGGCGCGCCGTAACCTGACGTCCCAAAAGAGTGATAATATAGCGGTTCTTGCCCTGACGACCGACCCAGGCCTGGTAATGTTCCTCGGTGATGGGGGTGAAGCGGATCATCACGCCCAGTTCCGAGGCCTTGAAAAGCAACTCCTTGAGGATGGCGCCCGATTTGTCGGAGGTGGTCATGAACAGGATGCCCAAAGTCAGCGACTGGTGGATATTCGCCTGGCCGATATCGAGGATGAACGCGTCGTACCGGGCCAGAATATCGGTCAGCGAAGAGGTCATGCCGGGCTTGTCTTCGCCCGAAATATTGATTTGGATTATCTCTATCTTACTTTCCATAGCAAAATCCGTTAAACACATTATAGAGCAAAGTTACTATTATTTCCGGTTTTTTTGATTAAATTTGCAACTCAACCTATCAAATTTAATTCTTTCATGGGATTTCTTTTCATCACAGCACAGCAAACCGAAAAACTCATCGTTCCGGACAGCATACAAAAAGCCAAATTCGCGGAAACGGTCGAAAAAATCGCTAATATGGATTTGGAAAAAGTCCTGACGAATCTGGTTTCGGAAAGTATCTGGGTCGGCCTGAAAATCGTCCTCGCCCTGGCGATATACATGGCGGGGCGTTGGCTTATCGGCCGCCTCATAAAACTGCTTTCGACGGCTTTCGAAAAGCGCAAGGTGGATCGTTCGCTGCAAATCTTCCTGCGCAACCTGATCAAGACCATCTCCTACATCGTGCTGATTCTCCTGATCATTCAAGTCATGGGTATCAACACCACTTCGATCGTCGCGCTGCTCGCTTCGGCCGGTCTGGCTATCGGTATGGCCCTGAGCGGCACATTGCAGAATTTCGCCGGTGGCGTGATGATCCTGCTGCTCAAGCCCTACCGCATAGGCGATTACATCTCGGCCCAGGGACAGTCGGGTACCGTGCAGGAGATCATGCTCTTCTCGACCAAGATCACCACAGCCGACAAGCAGACCATCTATATCCCGAACAGCTCGATCGCTACCGCGATCATCAACAACTATTCCACCTCCGAAACACGTCGCGTGGAGTGGGTGATCGGCATCTCTTACGGCGACGATTTCGCAACGGCACGGGAGGCTATCCTGGAACTGCTGTCCAAAGACGCACGGGTGCTTCAGGATCCGGCGCCTGCGGTATATATCGCTGCCCTGGCCGATAATTCGGTCAATCTGACCGTTCGGGCCTGGACGAAAAACGAAGATTACTGGGACGTTTTCTTCGCAATGAACGAGCTGTATTACAAAACATTACCTGAAAAGGGAATCAACTTCCCGTTCCCGCAGATGGACGTTCACCTGACCAAAGAGTAACCACACACAGCCAATCCGCATCCATTATGAAAAAGTGGTTTTTATTTCTGATTTTCATCGCCTGCGCGATTCCTTCGTGCGAACTGAAAGAAGTAGGACCCGAACAAACGACGTTCCCGGTCATCACGGACGAAGGAGCCACCATCGAAGACGGAGGCCGGGTATCTTCGGTTCAGAAAGTTTATGTGCAGGCCAATATATCGAACCAGTACGGTGCATTCTACGCTCAGGTGAAATACGACGTCAAATGGACCGATAAGAACGGAGTAGAGCACACGGAGCAGAAATCGACCAATGCCTACTATTTCAAGGCGACTTCCGACACGGTCTTTTACGAAGCAATCATTCCTGCACAGAAAGCCGGCAGTACGGTATATTGGCTGATCGTCGTGACCAACGAGAACGGCCTTTCTTCCGTAACCGAAGCCCAGCAATACAGCGTATATGCCATCTGAAACCGCATTTTCGAACGGTACGAGCCGGAGCGGATTCACCCCGCACGGCCCGCACGGACAGTGAAGAACCAAACTCAAACATATTATCGAACAGAAAAAATTATGGAATTGAAAGAGATTCTGGCCATTTCCGGCCAACCCGGTTTGTACAAATACGTCGCACAATCGTCGCGCGGCGTCATCGTCGAGTCGTTGTCGGACGGCAAACGCATGAATGCCGCAAGCAACTCCAAAGTGAGCGCACTGACCGAAATATCCATCTTCACCGAGGGCGAGGACATCCCGCTCGCAGAGGTTTTCACCAAAATTTACGAACATACGCAGGGACAGCCAGCCATCAGCCACAAGGAGGCTCCGGAAAAACTCAAAGCATATTTCGCAGAAGTATTGCCCGAATACGACCGCGACCGGGTCCACGTATCGGACATGAAGAAGGTTTTCTCCTGGTTCAATACCCTCGTGGGTGCCGGGTTCACCGAATTCAAACTGCCCGCAGAGCAGGAAGCATAAAGATTCGCCGGTGCTCCCTTTCGACAGGTATGCACCGCTGCCAAACCTTTGCCCGAATAGACAATACAGCTCCGATTCCGCACCTGACGGACGGAGCATTTTTATAAATAAAAAACCATGCGACCCATGAAAATATCGATTGTCGGAGGAGGCAATATGGGCGGAGCAATCGCTCGCGGACTATCCACCTGCGACCTGTTCCGACCACAGGACATTACGGTCATCAACCGCCGCGCGAGCAAAACCGCCGAAATACAGGGGTTCAATCCGGAATTGCAGGCCGTTACGGGCGACTACAGCTCTCTGGCTACGGCCGACATCGTGGTAATCGCCGTGAAACCCTGGATGGTGGAGGCACTGATAAAAGAGCATCTGACAGGGAAGCGGCCCGATAGACAGATCGTCATTTCGGTAGCGGCGGGCATTTCCCTGGAACAGCTGCAAACATGGGCCGGAAAAGACAGAGCCCTTTATTGCGCAATTCCCAATACGGCCATCGAAGTAAAGCAAAGCATGACGTTCATCACGGGGCTGAATGCGACCGAAGATCAGAACAGACTGGTTTTGAATATTTTCGGTGCATTGGGCAAAGCGGAATTGGTGGAAGAGCGGCTACTCGGTCCGGCCACGACGCTCTGCTCCTGCGGTATCGCCTTCGCCTTCCGTTATATCCGGGCAGCGATGGAGGGCGGGGTAGAGCTGGGCCTTTACCCGCAAAAGGCTCAAGAAGGCGTTCTGCAAACCCTGCGCGGGGCGATCGCCTTGCTCGAATCCAACGGCTCGCACCCCGAACAGGAGGTGGATAGGGTAACCACAGCCGGAGGAATCACGATCAAAGGGCTGAACGAAATGGAACACGCCGGATTCACTTCGGCGGTGATCCGAGGGCTCAAGGCAAGCAACAACGGGTAACGGTTTCCGGGCGGAATACCGAACTTTCCCGACATTACAATTCGATGAAACCTGCGCCGGGAGTGGTCGGAAGATGCCGCTGCATATTATCTTTGCAGAAAATAGGAAGCGGTTCGGCAATTCTTGCGTACAAACCCGCACGATTGCTCCCTCCTTTTCGTATCTTTGACTTCGTCTTAAATACTTCGCCTCGGCAAAATGCAAATAAATTTGCTTTTGTACTCGGCTTATTCGCATCTTGGGGCCGTAAATCGAGTATAAAACAACCGAAAGCCGAAACGCGGCTTTCAAAAAAACGGATGAAAGAAATGAACAGACAGAAAATGATGGCGCTCGTCGCGCACGACAACATGAAACACGACCTGGCGGAATGGGTGGACTGGAACTGTGAAAAATTGAGCAAACACCGGATCGTCTGTACGGGTACGACAGGCAAGATCGTCGAAGAAACCCTGCTCAATCACTCGGCATCCCACCACTACGAGCAACCGGCACTCGACATCACGCGGCTGAAATCGGGTCCTCTGGGCGGCGACCAGCAACTGGGCGCCCTGATCGCGGACGAACGGATCAGTGCCCTGATTTTCTTCTGGGACCCCATGTCGGCGCAACCGCACGACGTGGATGTGAAAGCGCTGTTGCGCCTGGCAACGCTTTACAACGTACCCACGGCTGTAAACCGCTCAACGGCCGACTTCCTGATCTCCTCCCCGCTGTTCGAAGAGGAAGATTACACGCCCGTAGTCAAGGATTACACCGACTATATCCAACGCAGCCTGAAATAACCCCGGACGTTGATAATAAAAAGTGCCGCGACTTCTCTCGCGGCGCTTCGTTTTTACAGAGTTATCGAATAAACAAATGACGGGGAATCGAATAACGAATAAAAGGAGATCCTTACGCACGAAGCGACAATTTTCCGGCTCCACGAAATTCGGCACCGGTACGCTGCCGGGACTTTTCGGGCGGGCAGAAAGATTTGGTCGCCCTTGTTGAAAATATACGCTTAGGAATCGACAGGCAAGCGATTCTCGTGCGGAACTAAGCTACACATCATGCGAAAGCGGAGCAGGGATGACCCCGCTCACGTCGAAATCGCCCCAACGATCGGCGATCGAATCGAGCGTGGCATACAGTTCGTTCGGATCGAACAGAGTCACCAGCTTCAGGCGGGTTTCCTTGAAATTGGGAAGCCCCTTGAAATAGTTCGACAGGTGGCGGCGCATCTCCAGGATTCCAACCCGGTCACCTTTGATCTCCAAGGATTTGGCCAGATGTTCTTTAGCGATTTCGACCCGCTCCGCCACCGACGGCTGCGGCATCACCTCGCCGGTTTCAAGAAAGTGTTTCACTTCGCGGAAGATCCAGGGCCGCCCGTAGGTCGCCCGCCCGATCATCACCCCGTCCACTCCGTAGCGGTCGAACATTTCGCGGGCCTTGGGACCGGAGTCGATATCTCCGTTACCGATGATCGGAATCCGGATCGCCGGATTGTTCTTCACCTTGCCGATGAGCGTCCAATCCGCTTCGCCGCGATACATTTGGGCCCGCGTGCGGCCGTGGATCGTCAGTGCGGCGATACCCACGTCCTGCAGGCGCAGAGCGATCTCTTCGATGTTCTTCGACTCTTCATCCCATCCCAGACGGGTTTTGACCGTCACGGGTTTCTTCACGGCTTCGACGATGCGGCGGGTCATCTCGACCATCAGGGGGACATCGCGCATCATACCCGATCCGGCGCCCCGACCGGCGATCTTCTTCACCGGACAACCGAAGTTGATATCGATGATATCGGGATCGGCCGCCTCGGCGATCCGAGCCGCCTCGACCATCGGTTCCACCAGATGACCGTAAAGCTGGATACCCACGGGCCGTTCGGATTCGGCGATGCGCAATTTGGCAAGCGACTTGCCCGCATCGCGGATCAACCCGTCCGAAGAGATAAACTCGGTATATACCACGTCGGCACCGAACCGCTTGCACATATAGCGGAACGAAGGATCGGTCACATCCTCCATCGGAGCCAGGAACAGCGGGCGGTCACCCAATTCTATGTCGGCAATCTTCATGGCATCAAAAACAAACTCCGCACGGAAAGACCTTATTTAGTTTTATTATCGGACGTGTCGATCATCGTCGCCAGTACCTTGTCTATACGTGCTCCGTCCATATCCACGACTTCGAGCCGGAAACACTCCCATTGAAGGTATTCCCCGCTGTGCGGAATATGTTCCAACTCATCCAGAATCAAACCGCTGATCGTATTGTATTCGGCCGAAGAATAGACATCCTCCAATCCGAAATGGGCCAGAAAATCGTAAAACGAACTGAATTATGGTTTTATTCCCAGAACCTACGCAGACGACCACGATCCGCTGGACGTGCTGCTGCTCTGTTCTGAGCCGATCCTGCCCATGACACTGGTGCGCAGCTATCCCATTGGTGTTATGACCATGGAAGACGGCGGTATGGGTGACGAGAAGATCATCGCCATTCCCTATGGTGATCCCACCTATATGAGCTACACCGATGTCAATGAGCTGCCCAAGCATATCTTCGATGAACTGATGCATTTCTTCTCGGTGTACAAGCAGCTGGAACGTGGCAAGCATACGGAAGTCAAAGCCATCGGCGGGCCTATTGAAGCGATTGGCATTATGGAAAAGGCAATGGAAAACTATCGGGAAAAGTTTTGCGGAAAGTCCGCAGAATGACGAGAGAAAAGCGAGGAACGGATGAGAGAATATACAGGAAAAGGCGTATACGGCGCAATTGCCGTGGGCAAGATTTCAATTTTCAAGAAGCAGGATACAGTGATTCAGCGTACCTCTGTGGCGGATACCGAGGCGGAAAAAGCCAGAGTAGAGGCTGCCAAAACCGCAGCGTCAGAGCAGCTTCAGGCAATCTATGAAAAGGCACTGAAAGAGGTGGGCGAAACCAACGCCCAGATCTTTGAGATTCACATGATGATGCTGGAGGATGAGGACTACAACGAGAGC
>OGYE01000146.1_pt1 | contig 37812 bp, 36 predicted proteins | sample 1576471 | NCBI WGS metagenome assembly OGYE01 (sample SAMEA3541532, study PRJEB24748) | human gut metagenome | biome: human gut; feature: human-associated habitat; material: faeces | place: China | collected 2012
GCTGTGATGGGCGCACCCGGTTCATCAATTTCAACTTTACGCATCATTTGACGAACGATAATCTCAAAGTGCTTATCATTAATCTTCACACCTTGCAGACGGTAAACATCCTGTACCTCGTTTACGATATATTCCTGTACAGCCGTAGGACCTTTAATGGCCAAGATGTCGGCAGTTATTAATGAATAATATAAATTAATTTGAATAATATATTATTAGTGTTGGAAAATAAAAACAGGTTAATAAATAACCTGTAATTATTATACGCTACTGCTTCTTTAGCAAGCGTTTATATAGATTAAAGGAATTTTATAGAAATTCCTTTTTTATATTTTTCTATATAATCCAATTGCTTTTCCAACTATTGTAACACTATCTAATATTATTGGAGCCATTGTATCATTTTCTGGTTGAAGACGGAAATATCCATTTTCTTTATAAAATGTTTTTAATGTAACACCATAATCATCAGTCATAGCAACTACCATATCACCATTGTTCGCAGTTTGTTGTCTTTGAATTATAACTATATCATTATCATGAATACCAGCATTAATCATTGATTCACCGTTTACTCTAAGAGCAAATACTTCTCTTTTTGCAGGGATTAAGTAAGATGGTACAGTAAAATATTCATCAGGCATTTCAATTGCTTCAATAGGATTACCAGCAGCAACCTTACCTAAAAGTGGAATATCCACGCTATCTGCTTCTTCATATTCATTTTTTACAAGTAATTCAATAGCTCTATTTTTTGAATTACCTTTTGAAATATATCCCTTTTCTTCTAATGTATTTAAATGTGCATGAACAGTTGCTGGTGAAGATAAATTAAGTGCGGCACATATTTCTCTCACAGTAGGTGGATATCCTTTTTTAGCAAGGAATTGTTTTAAATAATCTAATACATTATTTTGCTTACTTGTTAACTTTTCCATTATATCTCTCCTTATAACAATTTCATTTTAACATACAAAGTGTAAAATGTCAAACAATTGTTCGAAGCATTATTGACACGAATGTTTGTTCGTGATAGAATTTAATCAGAAAGAAGGGTTAGTATGAAAAAGTATTTTGGTTATTTAGTAGTTATTGTTGTAGGAGTTTTAGGATTCTTACTTATGATGGAAAGAGCAAGTAATATAGATAATAATTTATCAAAACAGGAAACTTATGAGGAAATATATTCATAAAAACTCAAATCCTTGTTTTTTTTTATTTTCTTTTGTGTTAATATTAAAATACTAGGAGATGTAAAATATGATAGATGTAATTATTCCGGCATATAATGCTCATGAAACGATTGAAAGAACATTATATTCTATAGCGTATCAAAGAAATTCAGAAGATTTAAATGTATATATTATAAATGATAATTCTATAAAGGATTATAGTAAAGAAATAGATTTTTTTAAAGATTTTATTAACATAAAAGAACTAAAATTAAATGAAAATAAAGGACCTGGTTATGCGAGACAATATGGATTAGATCAATCAAACAGTGAATATGTTGTTTTTATAGATTCAGATGATATTTTTGCAACACCACTATCCATAATTACATTGTATAAAAAGATAGAACAAGAGTCTTTAGATGTTGTTTTTAGTACTTTTTTAGAAGAAACTAGAGAGCATAAATTTAATACTTTTGTTAATGATACAGTAGCGCTTCATGGTAAAATTTACAGAAGAAAATTTCTAGAGGATAATAATATTAGATTTCCAAATTACTATGCAGAAGAAGATAACGCATTTAATCATTTAGTTTTATTATATAATCCTAAGATGAATATTGTTAATGAAAAAACATATATATGGATGAATAATGAAAACTCATTAACTAGAAAGGAAAATTATAGAGAAAATTCTATATACAATTATTCTAAATCAATGCTTTATGCATTAGAGTGTGGAGTAAAAGGAAAATGTTCAGAAGAAAATTTAGCATCCTTATCATATGAATCACTTTTAACTATTTATTATGGATTTGATTTTTTAAATAAAAATAAAGAATTAATAAAGAATATAAAAAAAATCAAAGAAATTTATGATGATTATATTCTTGAAATATCGGATATAGATAGATATAACATATTACAATATAAAATGAAATGTGCAGTAACAGAGGGATATACTGAAAATGTACTTAATCCATTAGTTACATTCGATAATTTTTTAATAGAAATAGGATTGGAGGATGATTAAATGATAGATATAATTATTCCAGCATATAATGCACATAAAACAATTTCTAAAGCATTATTGAGTATATGTATGCAAACGGTTAATGACAAAATTAATGTATATATAATTGATGATTGTTCAGATCATGATTATAAAGATATTATAAATAAATTTAAAGACAGAATTAACATAATAGAATATAAACTTGATAAAAATAGTGGACCAGGAGTTGCTAGACAATACGGTTTAGACCATTCAAATGGTGAATATATTTATTTTTTAGATGCAGATGATATGTTTATTGATATTTATTCGTTAGAAACACTTTTAAAAAATATTAAGAATAATGATATTATTTGCGGTAATGTTTATTATGAAAATTATGATAATACCATACTAACTATTTCGAATGATTTTAGTTTTCAATTACATGGCAAATTATATAAAAGAAAATATATTGATGAAAATAAGTTTCAATTTAATGATAGCAGAAATGGCGAGGATAATTGTTTTAATAGACTTTTGAAAATAGGTACAGACAAATATTCATATATTAATAGCGATGTATTACTTTATTCATGTACAGAAGGAAGTATAACCAATAATATAGAAGATTATTGTTATAATGAGGTTCCTATATTATGTGAAAATATGCTATGGATGGCAGAAGAAGCAGATAAAAGGGGCTTCGATGAATATAAAATAATTTATGAGCTATATAATGAATTAATTCATTTTTCAAATGTATATGTAAAATACTTTAAAACAAAAAGTGATGTTGTAAAACTGAAAGATAGCTTTAACAAATTATATAAAAAAATTAATGAATATGGTATTGAATTAAAAGTCTCTGATAAAAATGATATTATTTTTGGAAATATAGGTGATAATGATGTATTAAATATGGTTGAATATCTATTTTTTAATTTATCAAAAAAAATATATAATGATTGACACAATATGGATAAAAAAGTTGTGTAATAATTGACATGATGTAAATATAAGTGGTATTATATTTGTATAAAATAGCGGAGGGAGGTGAAGGTTGTGGATTTAAGTATTGATTATAATCAAACAAGACAAATCGGTAATAGTATTCTAGAAAAAGGTAATGATTTTTCAGAAGTTTTAAATAAAATAACTAGTGAAAATGAAAATCTTAGAAATTCTTGGAAAGGTAGCGATGCAGAAAAATATACAAGTGCAGTAGCTGCTGAAATAGAAAATATGAAAGTCTTAAATAAAACAATTTGCGAAATGGGTGAGTTTCTAATAAGTGCAGCAAATGCATACCAAAAAGTTAACGAAGCAAACCAAGACGGAATCAGATAGGAGGAACAAAATATGAATGGATCAACATTAACATATTCTCAAATTATGAGTGTAAGCTCAAATTTAAATAGTTATGCAAGAGAAATGCAATCAATATTAGATGAAATAACAACATTATCATCTAAAATTGGTAATGAAGATGTTTGGGCTGGTAATGCTGCAATGGAATCAAAACAAAAATTTAATACAATTAGTGCTAAATTTGCTGATTTTTATAAAGCTGTAACAGATGAAGCAGCTCATTTAACATCAGTTGTTGAAAATTATAAAAAAACAGATACTCAAATTATGGGTTAATAAAGTTCTCTATACTATAGAGACTTTGGTCAGTGAATATTAAACTTTAGTATTTACTGACGAAAGGTTTGGAGGAAAATATGGAAGATTTAATTGTAGAATATGCTGAATTTGATAGGGTAGCAGAAGAAATAAACGAATGTGCGGCAGCAATAAAAAGTGATAATACAAAAATAAGCCAATATTTAAGTGAATTGAACACATATTGGAAGGGAGCAGCATCAGAAAAATTTTGTAGTAATATGGAAGACTATGTGAAATTTTTTCAAGCATATCAAAATCAGGTTGAAGATGATGCTAACACGATTAAAGAAGTAAAAAAAGCATATCAAAAATTTGAAACACATTTTTTAAATAGAAAAATATAAGGAGTGAGATAAAAGTGAATAATACATCAATCAAATATGATGCTGTCATTGACATATGTGATAGAATTAATGCAGTTGTTAGAGATCTTAATGAACAATTTGAAAAAGTTAACTCATTCTCAAATAGTAGAAGTGGCTTTTGGAAAGGAACAGCAGCAAATAAATTTTATAATGAAATTAGTAAAAAATATAAGGAAATACCAGAAGTAACAGAAAAAACATTACCTTTATATTTAGAAACAATAAAAGAAATTGTTGAACAAAATAGAGCAACAGATACTGAAATAAATGCAGAGCAAATAGCAAAACTAGGTTTTTCAGCACCAACTATCTCGATTCCAAAAACAGGTGGATCAAATGTAAAAATAGTTAGTGGTATTGGAAAAATAAACATAAAAACACCTAATTATATTGGAAAGTTAAAAACAACTGATACGCTTGTAACAGGAATAATAGACCTTAATCCTAGTTATCCGATACCTGATAAGACACAAAAAACTAACACAACTACTACAAATACAAATGAAAAGGTAAAAGATTTAAATAGTATTGGAAGTAACGTTAAGCAAACAGACAAAATTGTTGATAATGCATCACATAGTAATAGTACTGCATCAGGTGCGATATCCTTAAGTGAATTATTAAAATTTATAAAGTAGAAAGTAGGAAAATATTATGAATTATACAAATTATTTTAAAGATATAAAAATATCTAACTTGCTAATGACTTGTAATGACTGTATAAAGAAAGTAAGAAAATTAAAAACATACAATTTTAGAAATGTAGAAAGTGTATGTGATTCATCAGCTATTAGAAAATTGTCTAGTGCACTTAAAACACATTATGAACAACTTGATCACTTAATTACTTTCCTTAAAGGATATTTAAAAGTTTTACAATATGCGGAGTTAATTCAAAAACAACAATTAAAAATGAAGAGTACGACAGATTATTCTACAAAAACAGCATATGCCCAAAAAATTTCTTCAGAACTAAAAAATATGGTTTATCTTATAGATAATTTACAAAATGATTCATCAGGCCTTGCAACTTTTTCATCAAACAATATATATAGCACTTCGCAATTACAATTAGATAATAGTTTTAAAATAAATTACCAAAAACTAAAAAATCTAAAATCTAATTTTGATTCATATGGATCAGCTTTATATAATAGTTATAAAAATTTTTATTCTATGAAAAGTACAGTTGGAAAAGATAGTTATTTATATTATGGATGGTATAGAGTTTTATCAGCATATCAAAGAGTAATGAAAAAAAGAGATTCAATTGATAGTTGGTGGACAAACTATTTAAGTAATATTTTACTACTTGAAAAACAATTACCAGATAATACAACATTATCATTAAAATCTGCAAGTAGTAAAAAATATGCAGGAAGCACTGCATATCAAAGCTTAAATATAAAAAGACCAAACTTAACAGAATATGCTAAAAAAGGTGTTTCTGGTACATTTAAAACTGATATGGCAATCGCAAAAGAAGTGTTAGCAGGAAAATGGGGTAATGGCGATGCTAGAAAGAAAGCTTTAGCTGCTGCAGGGTATAATTATGCTACAATTCAATCTATTGTTAATTCACTTGTTAGTCCATCAGGTTCAGGTGATGGTGGAGGTAGTACAACAGCTGGTCCATCAAGAAGCTTCTCTTCAAGATCAACAAGTGATTATCATGCAACTACCACACCTAACGATACACTTACAAAAAAGCCTACAGGTTCTTTCCTTGAAGATTATAATAATTTAGTAAATCCACCTGAAAAAGATCTCCCAGACCCAAGAGTTGTAAATACAATGAGAAGAACTAATACAAGTGCAAAAAACTTTGATTTTGACAAGGCGTCACAAGAGTTACTTGGAGTAAAAAAGAATCCATATGATGGATATTTACAAGAACAATTAGGTATGAAGAGTAATGTGCCAGAGGCTTCTGATATGCTTAAAAGTTTAGCAAATCCAACGTCAAAGAAAAACTAGTATTTAAGTCTATGAAAGGAAATTTATGAATAATAAGATTTTAATAACAATAAATGTTCCACTTTTAAGTAAAAGTTATGATTTGTTCATACCTATAAATAAAAAAGTTGGAACTATAAGAAAATATTGTATTGATGTAATAAATGAACTATCTGATAATTCGTTAGTGAATATTGATAAATTAAATTTATATGATAAAGATGGTTGTATTGTTTATGATCTTAATGTTTATGTTAAGGGTTCTGGAATAGTTAATGGTACTGAATTTATATTGATATAAAGAATGAAAGGGAAAAAGATATATGAAAGTAGTTTTAGCCAAAAATGATAAATTATTAACTTATATGTTGCCCAATAAAGTAACAGGTAATATATGGCTTTCTGAGATTGATGAAAATGGAATAGAAAAAAATATCATTAATTTAGAGGCTAATTCAGATGGTGAATGGAAAATAGTAAGCAATAGTGATTATTATATCGTTGAGAACTCTAAAAGAGTTCCTTTTGTTGTTGCTAAAGAAAATTCTTACTATGAGATAACTTATGCATATTCGTATGATAAAGTATATTTATTTATGCCAAGTACATATGAAAAAATGCATTTTTATTCATGCAGTACTGAATTACCTATGGGTATTACAATAGGTTCAGATAGTAACTGTACAATTTCTTATAATTTTAATGCGATTCAATCTAACGCTATTACTATAAAACAAGAGGGTCCTAATATAATAATTACAAATAATGATAATCAAACAAATATTTTTATAAATGGATTAAAGGTTAATAGTGGTACAAAAATAGAAATAGGTGATGTAATTTTCATTCTTGGACTAGAATTATTACTCCTAAAAAAAGATGGTAATTATGTTTTAGGTATTTCTAATAATTATAACAATGTTCAAACATTTATGAAAAGTGTAGAGATGCAACAAGATTTATCTCAAAATAGAATAGATGAACCACAAGAAGAAAAAGATATGGAACTTTATTCAAAAGAGGATTATTTTTATAGAAAACCAAGATTTATATACTCAATAAATAGTATTTCAATAAGAGTAGATAATCCTCCAGGTGGTGGAGATAAAAATGAAATGCCAGCAATATTAACAATAGGACCTATGCTTACTATGAGTATGACATCTGTTATGACATTTTATACAACAATGAATAATGTAAATAATGGTAATCAAACAATGAATAATGCTATACCATCACTTGTTATGAGTGGTGCGATGATGTTAAGTTTCTTAATGTGGCCACTTTTGACAAATAGATTTCAAAAAAGATTAGAAAAGAAAAAAGAAAAAGAAAGAAAAAAGAAATATTCAGCATATATTGATTCAATAAAAAAACAGATAGAAAACGAAAAACAAAATCAACAAGATATAATGCATAAAAGATTTTTAAATTTATCTGAATGTGAAAAAGTAATTTTAAATAGAGAAGATAGACTTTGGGAAAGAAGAATAGAAGATGATGACTTTTTAAGTGTTAGCTTAGGAAGTGGTAAACTTCCACTTGATATAAATGTTGTTTATCCTGAAGAACATTTTTCTATGACAGAGGATGTACTTTTGGATAAAGTAAAAGAATTAAAATCAAGTAAAACACTATTAGAAAATGTTCCAATACCTTTTTCATTTAGAGAAAATTATATATCCGCAATAATTGGAGATAAGATTTATCAAAATAGAATTATAAAAAATATTTTATTACAACTTTCAACATTTCATAGTTATGATGATTTAAAGTTTGTTATATTTACAACTGAAGAAAATAAAAATAATTATGAAGTAGTAAGATCAATACCACATTTATGGAGCAATGATAAATCAGTAAGATACTTTTCAAGTAATGAAAAAGAATATAAGGAAGTATCATATCAATTAGATAAAATTTATAATAAAAGAATGGATGCGCTTAATAATAGCATGTCAGGAATAGAAAATTTTGATTCATTATATGTATTAATAATAGATTCAATTAATTCTGTTAGAAATATAGATTTAATAAATAACATTATAAATAATAAAAATTATATTGGATTTAGTGTAATTATTTTAAATGATAGAATTTCAAATTTACCTGATCAATGTCAAACATTTATTGAAGTTTCAAAAGAAAGATCAACTATATCAAGAAATATATCAAATAGTTTAGTTCAAGAATTTAGTTTAGATTTAAGTGATTGTAACTTTCCTAAATGTTTTAAAACATTGTCGAATATTCCAATAGAAATAAAAGATGAAGGTGAAGGAATAATACCTAAAAGACTTGGTTTTCTTGAAATGTATAATATAGGTAAGATAGAGTCATTTAATTCAAAGCAAAGATGGATTGATAATGTTCCAATTCTTAGTATGTCAGTGCCAGTAGGTGTTGGAAAAAATGGTGAAAAAATTAGTCTAGATTTACATGAAAAATATCATGGACCACATGGACTTATTGCTGGTATGACAGGTTCAGGTAAATCAGAATTTATTATTACATATATATTATCACTTGCGGTTAATTATCATCCTGATGAAGTACAGTTTATATTAATAGACTATAAAGGTGGTGGACTTGCTGGTGCATTTGAAAATCAAAATCTAGGAATAAAATTACCACATTTAGTTGGAACAATTACAAACTTAGATAAAAATGAAATAAATAGATCACTTGCGTCAATAGAAAGTGAACTTAAAAGAAGACAGGCACTATTTAATAAAGCAAGAGAAATATCAGAAGAAAGTACAGTAGATATTTATAAATATCAAGAAATGTATAGAAATCATGTTGTAGATGAACCTGTATCTCATTTACTTATAATCGCAGATGAATTTGCTGAACTTAAAAATCAACAACCAGAATTTATGGATCAATTAATAAGTACTGCGAGAATTGGACGTAGTTTAGGAGTACATTTAATACTAGCAACTCAAAAACCAAGTGGTGTTGTTGATTCACAGATATGGAGTAACACAAGATTTAGAGTATGTTTAAGAGTTCAAGATAAGAGTGATTCATCAGAGGTTATAAAACAACCAGATGCAGCATTCTTAACTCAAACAGGTAGATTTTATTTACAAGTTGGATTTAATGAAATATTTGTACTTGGACAATCTGCTTATACAGGTACAAAATATATTCCAACAGATGCATTAAAAAGACAATCAGATACATCAATAGATTTTATAAACAATATGGGTTATAAAATTAGAACTGTTCAAACTAGAGTAGAACAAAAGTCTACAGCAAATTATGGAGAAGAATTAATAAATATTGTTAAATATTTATCAAATATAGCAAAAGAAGAGAATATAGTTACAAGACCATTATGGCTTAGTAAAATTCCAGAATGTATATTTGTTGATAATCTTATTAAAAAATATAATTATGTTAAAAAGAATTATGTTTTAAATCCAGTTGTTGGTGAGTATGATGTTCCAGCAAATCAAGAGCAAAGATTGTTAACTATTAATTTAACAGAAAAAGGTAATTCAATTATATATGGTTCTGCTGGATCTGGTAAAGAAAACTTTATAACAACTATGATTTATTCATCAATGGTTGCATATACTCCAAATGAAGTAAACTATTATGTTGTTGATTTTGGATCAGAAAGTTTAAGATGTTTTAATAATTCTCCATATGTGGGAGATATAATGTATCCAAATGATGATGAAAAAATAGAAAACTTATATAAGATGATTCAAACTGAAATAGATGAAAGAAAAAGTTTATTTTCAAATTATAATGGTAATTATGTTTCTTATTGTAAAGATAGTGGAAATATAATTCCAAATCTAGTTATTATAATAAATAACTATGAAGCATATATTGAAAATTTCCAAAGTCATGAGGACATTCTTAATATATTAACAAGAGATTGTACAAAATATGGTATTTTCTTTGTCCTTGCTGTCAATACAGTTAATGGTGTAAGATTCAAGTTAAAACAAAACTTTGGACAAGTATTTACACTTCAACTTAATAGTGAAGACGATTATAGCACTGTACTTGGTAATGTACATAAGACATATCCATCAAAATTATTTGGTAGAGGTCTTATCAAAGAAGATGACATATATGAATTTCAAACAGCGCTTGCCTCTGAAAAATCTGGATTACCAAATTATATAAAAGATTATTGCAATAAGAATAAAGAAAAGTATAATTATATTGCTAGAAGAGTACCAATTCTTCCTGAAATAGTAAGTTATGATGATTGCAGAAGTGCAGTAGAAAATAATAATTTACTTGCACTTGGTATTAATAAGCTTGATTTATTAGTTGCAACATATGACTTTACAAAAGATGTTGTAAATATAATGACATCACAAGATATAACTTTACTTGAAGGAATTAGTACTCCATTTATTGAACAATGTATAAATAAAAAGTCATTAACAAATATAATTATTAATGCAGAAAATTTCGCTTTAAATGACAAAATCAAATCATATTCAAATTATTTTGAAGGAAATTTTAATAATGTATTTGATGCTATTAAAAAATATATTAATGATTCGTTGGAATTATATAATTCAAATAATGGAAACAAAAATGTATTTGATGGAAAAAATAAAGTTAACTGTGTAATAATTGGTATATCATCATTTATTAATAAGATTAGTCCAGATAGAAAAAATGAAATGAATACATTATTTGCAAATTTAGCAGATCTTGGTGTTATTAATTTTGTAATAATAGATACATTAGATAAGATAAAGAAATTTACATATGATTCTTGGTTTAAAGATAATTATAATTCAAGTAATGGTATTTATTTAGGAAATGGACTTGGAGAACAAATTTTAATTAATACAAGTAAACGTGTTCCTGAAATGAAAGAAGATGTACCATATAATTTTGGATTTGTTATAAGAAGAGGAATCCCAACTTATGTCAAATTTATTGAACAAATATAAAAAGTTACTTTTAAATAGTAACTTTTTTTGTTATAATGTTTTATAGTAAGGGATTGGGTGAAGAAAAGTGGATAATAGATCACTAGCAGTATTAAAAGGTTTAGCACTTGATATAATACAAAATGCAAAAGGAGGACATCCTGGTTCAACATTAAGTGCTGCGCCAATTTTATATACTTTATATGCAAAACATATAAAAGTTAATCCATCAATGTACGATTGGATAAACAGAGATAGGTTTGTTTTAAGTGCAGGACATGCTTCAGCACTTCTTTATGCAACTTTATTTTTAAGCGGTTATCAGTTTACAGTAGAAGATTTAAAAAATTATAGAAGATTAAATAGTAAAACACCATCTCATCCAGAATTTGGAACTATTGGAGTAGATGCAAGTACTGGAATGCTTGGTGAAGGATTTGCAACAGCTGTAGGTATGGCTCTTGGAGAAAAAATCTTAGAAGAAAGATTTAATAAAAAACCAAAAAACGCATTTGATAAAAAAACTAAAAAACTAATAGATTATTATACTTATGTTTTAGCATCTGATGGTGACTTAATGGAAGGAATATCCTATGAAGCAGCATCATTTGCGGGTAACTTAAAACTAGGCAAATTAATTGTATTATATGATGCTAATAAATCATCAATGGATACAAATACTAATAAAAACTTTACAGAAAGTATATCATCAAGATTTATGTCACAAGGTTGGCATGTACAAATAGTAAAAAATGGTAAATCAATATCTGAAATAAATAAATCTATTGAAAAAGCTAAAAAGAATATTATTAATCCAAGTTTAATAATTGTAAATACAACAATTGGGGATGGGTCTAAATTAGAAGGTACTCCTAAAATTCATTCTGGAGAACTTACAAAGGATGATTATGAACAGTTAAAAAAAGGTTTAGGGGTTGAAGGACTTCCATTTACACTTTTAAAAGAACCAGCTGAAAATTTAAGAAATCAAGTTATACAAAGAGGATCAAATTTATATGATACATGGGAAAAAACACTTGAAGAATATAAAAAAGATATGTCTGCTGATAAATATAATGAATTTCAAAATTTAGCTTATAATAATACAGAAATAGATTTAACAAAAGTTGATTTTGGTATTAACTATGATTTAAAAGAAACTTTAAGAGAAAGTAATTCAAAAGTTATGAATGTAATTGCTGATTCTATGTGGAATTTTATTGGTGGAGCAGCAGATGTTGCAAGTGCAACACTTACATATTTAAATGGTAAGAATGATATTGCTTATAATAATTTTAATGGAAGAAATATATTGTATGGTGTAAGAGAAAATGCAAGTGGAGCAATAAGTAATGGACTTGCTTTATCAGGATTTAGACCATTTGCATCAACATTTATGGCATTTTCAGATTATATGAAACCATCAATTAGGATGAGTGCTATAATGGATTTACCTGTAACATATATATTTACACATGATTCAATTACAGTAGGTGCAGATGGACCAACACATCAACCTATAGAACAGTTAGCATCTTTAAGAGCAACTCCAAATTTATATGTATATAGACCTGCGGATATGGTAGAAATAATTGGAGCTTGGAACTGTATACTAAAAGAGAGAAAACCAGCTGTTATTTCACTTGCAAAAACAGAAGTAAAGGTTCAAGGTGGAACAAATATGTTATCAGTATCAAAAGGTGCATATATTGAGGCTGATCCAGATGATAATGTAGATATTGTTATAATCGCAACCGGTGCAGAAGTACAAGTCGCAAACTCAATAAAAGAAAGATTTAAAGCTGAAGGAATCGGAGTTAGAATTATAAGCATGCCATGTATGGAAAAATTCTTAGAACAAACTGATTCTTATAAAGATAGTTTATTCCCAGCAGGTGCTAAAATATTTGTACTTGAATATGAAAGTTCATTTGGTTGGGAAAAATTTGTAACTAGTACAGATTATTTATTAACGATAAGTGAGTTTGGAAAAAGTGCATCAAAAGAAGAAATACTTAAATATTACAAATTAGATCTAGATTCAATAATAGAAAGAATTAAATCACTTATTTAATTCTTTTTTTGACAAATTATTTAAAAATAAAAATATATAATATATTTGGTGATACTATATGAGAACTTTTTATATATTTAAAATTAATAATATGTTTCAGACTTTTTATAACGATAAAGCAAATATTTTGTTTAAAATGTTTTATGATATTTATTCATCTAATGATGAAGATTTAATTAATAAATTTAGATTATTTGAACAAATTACAATACCATTTAATAAAAGAATATTTAATAATTATGTTATGCTTAAACATAGAGATGATATATATTATACTAAAACAGATAATGTTCATATTATAGAAAGTGATAGTGAAATAAGTAGACTTACTATAAATAATACTTTTTTAAAAATAAAATCTAATAAAAATATTAACACATTTATAAGAGATATAGTTGATTCAAGAGAATGTTTATTTGTGATTGATTTTAAAAGTAAAGATTATTTTTGGATAAATGAAACAAAAACAAAGTTACTAGTATAATTTGTGTAAAATTATAATTTAGTAACTTTTTTAGTATTGAATAACTATTTAATAAATGATATTCTTTAAATAGAAAATAGGAGGAGAGAATATGGAAAACAAAAAGAGTAACAAAGGAGTAATAGTTATTTTAATCATACTTATAATAATGGTATTGGCACTTGGTTCGTATATAGTATACGATAAGTTCTTTAATACAGAAAATGATAAAAAGGTAACAGAAAATAATGTAAAAGATGAAAATAAAGATGATATAAAGGAAAATGATATAAAAGAAACATATAATGCATTTACAGAAAAGAAATTGAATATAAAGTTATCTAATGACTTTAGTATAAAATTCGAGCAAGATTATGCAAACGATAAACCTGCTGGTTTAATATTTATGACAAGTAAAGATCCAAATTTAGGTTCTTCTGTAAATATACATGCACCTATACCAGGATATACAACAGTTAAGTCAATTGGAGCAATTGAAAATTCTACTTATAAAAGAATTCTAGTATTTTTAACAAATGAAAATGATCAAGTTAATGCATGGTACACAGATATAAAAAATGATGATGTATCTTCTATTATAGAAAATTCTGATATTTTGATGGGATCTTTTAAAGAAATAAATGTAACTTCAAAAATAAAATCAATTGGTATATTAACTAAAGAAAATAAAGAGTATTCTGCACTTGAGTGTGAAGATGGAATGTATTTATTATCTGATGATGGTAGTTTAATAAAAAATGAATAATATAACTTTTGAAACACTTGTATAAAATATTGAAATTTATTATAATATTAATTAAGGAGGAATAATAAATGTTACAAGATATATTATTAGTAGTAATAGGTTTAGTAATTGGAGCAGTTATTGGATTCTTTGTATGTAAAAAATATATGGAAAAATATTTAAAGAAAAATCCACCAATTAATGAACAAATGATAAAAATTATGATGAGTCAAATGGGGAGAACACCAACTCAAAAACAAATTAATCAAATGATGAAAGCAATGAATAATGCTAAATAGTGTAAAGTTACATGTTTGTAACTTTTTTTCTTTTAAAAAAACTGATATACTAAATATGTAATAAAGTAGGGAAGTGTGTAAAATGGGAACATTAAGTTATTTATTTGTAATATTTATATCAATACTTAGTTCAATAATATTTATATCAGCAATTTTATATTCAGATAGAAAAAGTAAAGAACCAGGCTATATGATTGCACTTGCACTTTTATCAGGTGTATTTACAATTGCTGTATCTCTTCTTGTTGGTAAAGTAATATTACCACATTTGAATTATTTAAATTATGAATCATATACTTTTGTAAAGGTATTAATATTCGCATTTGTAGAAGAATCAGCAAAATTAACAGTATTATATTTCTTTATTCAAAAAAATAGTAATTTTGATGATGTATATGATGGTTTTGTATATTCATCTTTAATTGCGCTTTCTTTTGCTGCATTTGAAACAGTAATGTATGTATTTACAGAAACAGATTTTAGTTCTATGATACATCTTGGAATTATAAGAGGAATAACATCAATTCCACTTCATTTAATATGTGGTATTGTAATGGGATATTATGTTGGAACAGAAAAATTTACTAAAAAGAATTCTATGAAAATGTTTAAATTATTTAATTCATTACTTTTACCAACATTAATTCATACAGTATATAATTATTATTTGACAAAAATATTAGCATTTGTAACATCAGACTTTTTATTTATAATACTTATATTAGTATTCTTTATACCACTTTATATAACAGGTATAGTGTATGTAAAAAGAATAAAAAATGTAAATGATAAATTTATGAGTAATAAAAGTCCATTTGGTCTTTTAACAAATAAAGAATATGAAAGATTAGAAGAAGAAAGGTATTGATTTTAACACTTATTAAAAGTATAATCTATAAAAGGTGATTAATATGTTTAAATTTAAACCAGATATGTATAAAAAAGATATATATGAAATAAATTATGAAAAACTTCAAGATCTAGGCATTAAATACCTATTTTTTGATTTAGATAACACAATCATTACATATAAAGAAAATATGCCAAATGATAAAATAATGACATTGTTTTTTAGATTAGAAGAAATGGGATTTAAACTTTTTATATTTTCAAATTCATATGAAAAAAGGTTATTACCATTTAAAGAAAAGTTAAATGTAGAAATATATTTTAGTTCTATGAAACCATTTAAGAAAAATTATAAAAAAGTCTTAAATAAATATAAAAAAGAAGAATGTGCTTTTATAGGTGATCAAATAATGACAGATGTAATAGGAGCAAAAAGAAATAATTTATTTGTTATATTTGTTGATAAACTTGATGAATATGAACCTATTCGTACAAAATTTTGTAGATTTTTTGAAGGATTTGTACTAAGAAATTTTAATAAAAATAAGATATTAGAAAAAGGAAAATATTATGATTAAAAAATGTTTAGGTTGTGGCGCTATAATGCAAACACAAGATAAAAATAAAATTGGTTATATAAACGAAGAAAAATATATGGATGCCAAATACTGTGAAAGATGTTTTAAATTAATTAATTATGGAGAATATAAAAGTATAGTATCAACAGGTGAAGAATATATTGATATCTATAAAAATATAAATAAAACAAATGATTTAGTATTATTCCTAGTAGATATATTTAATTTGAATTCATCAATTGATATGGTAAATAAATATATAGATAATAAAATTATACTTGTAATTACAAAATACGATATTATTCCAAAAAGTGTTAATCCAAATAAAATTAAATCAAAATTAAATGAATTAAAATTAAATAAAAATATAGTAGATATAGTTTTGATAAGTAGTAAAACAAATTATAATTTAGATTTATTAAAAGAAAAAATAGATGAAAATAAAACTAGTAATAATGTTTATGTATGTGGAAATACAAATGCGGGTAAGAGTACACTCATAAATAAATTTATAAAAAATTATTCGGATAATGATTTTGAAATAACAACAAGTATATTACCATCTACAACAATTAATATAAATGAAATAAAAATAAATGATGATCTTACATTTATAGATACACCAGGTTTTATAGAAAAAGATAATATTTCAAACTTTGTAAGTGGTAAAGAACTTAAAAAAATAATGCCAAATAGTGAAATAAGATCAATAACATATCAACTTTCTATGGGTAAAACTTTATTAGTAGAAAAGTATTTACGTCTAGAATATGTAAAGGGTGAAATAAATAGTTTTACATTTTATATTTCGAATGATATAATAATTAATAGAATAAACACTATAACCAACAAGAGGGGTAAAGATTTAGAAAAGATTACTCTAAATGTTAATAAGGGAGAAGATGTTATAGTGAATGGTTTATGTTTTATAAAGATTACAAAGGACGCAGTTATTAATGTATATGCTCCTAAAGGTGTAGGAATTTATAAAAGAAAATCATTAATTTAGGAAAGAGGGAAAAAGAATGAAAAAAGGGTTTTTAAGATTTGCCTTTGTTATTGCACTTTTTAGTATATTTTTGCCTATTAAGGTAAGTGCATTAACATTTAAAGTAGAAAAATCAGTAGATACTGCAAAACCTGGTAGTGAGGTTACAGTATATGTAAAAGCTTCTGATGTAACAGAAGATTCAATTCAAGGCTACAGTATTAATTTATCATACGATACAACAAAATTAGAGTATAAATCATCTAACAGTGAAGTATCAGATATAGGTGTAAATGGTAATCCAATTATAATTACAAAAAAGGCAAGTGGAGCACCAATTAGTACAAATACTACTTTAGCAGCCATTGTATTTGGAGTTAAAAATAATGCTAAAAGTGGAGATTGTAATTTAACTATTGATAGCTCTGGAGTTGTACTTATTTCAGGTAAAACAGCAAATGCTACTAATACAAGTTCAATGGTAAAAATTGTATCACTTAGTAATGATGCAACACTTAGTTCACTAAAAATACCAAATACAACATTAAATCCTAAGTTTGATAAAAATACATTAGAGTATACAACTACTATTACTGATATAACAGAACTTACTGTAAATGCAGTTGCAAGTAATTCAGGATCAAAAATAATGATTTCTGATAATTATAAAAACTTAGTTAAAGGTGATAATGATATAAAAATTGTAGTAACTGCTGAAGATGGAGTAACTACTAAGACATATGTTGTAAAAGTAACACTTAAAATGACACCAACAGAAGAAGAACTTGTAAAGGCAAATACTAAATTAAAAAGTTTGAAAGTAGATAAATTTAAAATAGATTTTAATGCGGATACTAAAAAATATACATTATCTGTTCCATATAAAACAAAAAAATTAAATATACTTGCTGAGGCTGAAAACCCAAATGCAACAATAAATATGGAAGGTAATACTACTTTAAAAGTAGGTAGAAATGTAATTAACATTATTGTAACAAGTGAAGATACTGAAAACAAAGATACTTATGTACTTTCAGTAACAAGAGAAAAAGAAGAGCAAAAAGTAGTACAAACTTGTCCAGATGAAACAAGTACTCGTGAATGGATAATGTTTACAGTAAGTATGCTTCTAACATTTACTTTAGGTATAGTTCTTGGATATTTCTTATGTAAAAAAGAAGTATTAAAAAAGATATTTCATAAAAAGAAAAAGGAAGAAAAACCAGAAGCAATAGATACATTATCAAATACAATTGAAATTGAGTCTATTAAAAAAGGAAAAGTAAAAGAGAAAAAAGATAAATAATTTGTAAAGGCTACATGTAAAGTAGTCTTTTTTTATTGATAATACATTTTTGATTAGTTATAATTAATTTGGAAAGTAGGAGGAAAAAGATGAAAAAAGGAAAAGTAGTAGTTACTATATTATTAGTAATTGTTGTAGGGGTTTTAATGTTTATTGTAGGACAATATGCTTCAAGTAAAATGGACTATAATATGTTTAAAGAAAGTGAAAAAGATAACAAAACAGAAGAAAAGAAAAATAGTGTGATGCCAGAAATATCAAAAGAACATAAATTTGTAAAATCTGTTTCATCAGATGTATTCTTTAGTGGAAAAAAACATAACTTAATGGTTTATTATTATAAAGAAGATTTCAAATTAGATGAGAAAGACAAATATTATGAAGAAGCAAAAATTAATAATTTATTAAATGGTGCTGAGATATATACTGAAATTTATTTAGATAATAAAAAAATTGTAGATATGACAAAAGCTGATTTTGCTAAAAATCAGGATTTAAAAGAAATTGATGAAATAAATAGTTATATATTTGGAAAATATAGTATATTATCTGATGAAAATATAGATTCAAATAAAGAATATTTATTAATTAAATATTGTAATACAAATGATGAAGACTTTGGAAATTTTATAGGACTAATTCCATGGGGAATGCAAGACTCTGTTTTAGTAGATGAAAATGGAAATGTACTTGATTCTTATCGTTTACACGATGGTGGCTTTTCTATAGTGGGTATTAAAGTAGATCAAATTTCTAAATTACCTGATAAAAGCTTTAAATATTATTCTGGTGATGATTATATAGGTTTCATGATTGATTATAACCGAGAATATTTAGATATTAAAAGTGATTATATGTATTATTTAGATTTCCCATCTGGATGTGACTCTCAAAAAGTTAATGAATATAAAATAACTATAAAAGATGGTAAATTAAATAAAGAAAAAATTAATACATATACATTTGATCAACTAGTGCTTGCTGGTGGAAATTGTAGACAAAAATAAATTAAAAATAGGAACTAGTATAAATTACTAATTCCTGTTTTTTTATTTAGTTCATCAACAAAAATATCTAATTTTAATGGAAAATAAGTTAAATATATAAATATAAGTTCTATTATAAATAGTATAAGATAAGAATATTTATTTAAAAAACTATAATTTTTATCACTTGTAATTACTTTATATGATACTATTTCTGTAATAATAATACTAATTATATAAGAGAAAATTGTAACAAATTCATTAAATCCAAAAATATTATATACTGGTATATAGAACGCTAAATAAATTACAATATTAAATAAAATACTTATTACTATAGATGCTTTTTGATTATAAATATGCATGTTAGTTTTATGGATAATAATAAGTTCAATTATATAAGCTGCAACATAACTTAAATATACCATTTTCATATGTTCCCATATTGATTCATTCACTGGAAAGAATAGGGAAGTAATAAAATTTGGAAATTTATCATAGATACTATGGAATAAAAAACTAAATAAAATCACTAAAATTGTAGAAATAATTTTTAATCTTTTTTTGCTCATATTATGCCCTTTCTATCAAAAAATATGTAAAAAAAGTGTAAAATATGCGAAAAAATTAAATTTTTTTTAATTTTTTAGGGGAATTTGAGGGAGAAACGGAGAATATAATAATTGAGTGGTTTGGAGTGATTAAATGGCTAACATTTCTTATGAAGAAATACTTAGCATACAGAGAAAAGCAAATATAGTAGATATTATTAGAGATTATGTACCTCTAACACAAAGAGGTAAAAATTATTTTGGAATATGTCCATTTCATGATGATCATAATCCTAGTATGAGTGTATCACCTGAAAAAGGAGTATACAAATGCTTTGTTTGTGGTAATGCTGGTAATGTATTTAATTTTGTAATGGAATATGAAAAAGTTTCATTTTATGAAGCAGTAAAAATAGTTGCGGATAAAATAGGTGTTAGTATTGATATAAGTACAAGTAAAAAAGAAAATACTAAAAAGTCACCATTATATGATATTTATAATATTTCTTATAAATTTTATCAAAATAACTTAAATACTGTTTATGGTAAAGATGCAAAAAAATATTTGTTAAACAGAAAAATAGATGAAGATGTTATTAAAAACTTTAATATAGGGCTTTCACTTTCTGATTCTGAATTATGCAATGCTTTAAAAGCGAAAGGGTTTAAAGATGATGATATAGTATCATCTGGAGTTGCTGTTCAAAATGGAAATAACATATATGATATTTATAAAAATAGAATAATGTTTCCACTTTATGATTTAGAAGGAAATGTAGTAGGTTTTTCAGGTAGAATATATAATCAAAAAAGCGAAAGCAAATATATTAATACAAAAGAAACAGAAATATTTAAAAAAGGTGAACTTTTATATAACTATCATATTGCAAAAAAAGAAGCAAGAAAAGAAAAAAATATAATTGTTGTAGAAGGCTTTATGGATGTAATAAGATTAAGCACTATTGGAATTGTAAATGTTGTTGCGACAATGGGTACAGCAGTTACAAAATATCAGCTTAATTTAATTCAAAAACTCGCACCAAATATAACACTTATGTTTGATGGAGATAAAGCAGGAGAAAAAGCAACTAATGCATTTATTGAACTTGCTAATGGAAACGATAGTAATATAAAGGTTGTAAGACTAGAAGATAATTTAGATCCAGATGAATATATACTTACAAAAGGAAAAGACAAAATGATTTATAATTTGTCTCATGCACAAAGTGTATATGATTATAAATTATCTAGTTATAAAGAAAATATTGATTTTAATGATAGTAAAGAAGTATCTAACTATATAAATGTTATGATAAAAGAATTTGAAAAAATAGATGATGATATAGTAAGAGAAATAGAAATAAAAAAATTATCAGAATCAACTAATGTTTCATATGATCTAATAAAATCAAAATTAAAAGATTCAGAAAAAAAAGTAATTATAACTCATAAACCAAAAAATATAAAAATAAATAAATATGAAAAAGCATCTAAGTATATTTTGTATAGAATGATAAATGATAATAATATGATACTTTATTATTTTAACAATTTATCATATTTACCAAATGATACAGAAAGAAAACTTGCGAGTGAAATAGTACTTTTTTATAAGAAGTTTAATAGTTTTAACTTAAGTGACTTCATAATATATTTAGAAGATAAAAAAGAACTAATAAATTTAGTAGTTGATATATCAGATTTAAAGTATACAGAAGATGAATTAAATGATAATATTGACAATTATTTTGACGTAATTAAAGAAAGCTTGTATAATAATCAAATTGTAAAACTTACAAGTGAGTTAAAAAACGAATCAAATAGTGTTAAAAGAATGGAAATAGCGCAAAAAATAGTAGATTTAAAAATAAAGGAGAGTAATAAAGATGAATGAGATAAAAACATTTGAAGAAAGAAAAGAAGAACTATTAAAGAAAGGAAAAGAAAAAGGATTTTTAACATTTGAAGAACTAGCAGCAGCCCTAAAAGGTTTAGATATGGATTCTGAATCTTTAGATGACTTATATAATTTTTTAAATGATAATAACATAGAAGTAGTCGCAGATTCTGAAATGGATGCTGGTTCAGAAGATGGCGGAGAAGCTGATGATTTACTTTTAGAAGATATTGAAATACCTAAAAATTTAAGTATTAATGATCCTGTTAGAATGTATTTAAAAGAAATAGGTAAAATAAGCCTTCTATCACTTGATGAAGAACTTGAATTATCAAAAAGAATAGATGAAGGTGATGAAGAAGCAAAAGCAATACTTGCTGAATCTAACCTTAGACTTGTTGTATCAATTGCTAAAAGATATGTAGGTAGAAATTTATCATTCCTAGATTTAATACAAGAAGGTAATATTGGACTTATGAAAGCAGTAGATAAATTTGATTCATCTAAAGGATACAGATTTTCAACATATGCAACATGGTGGATTCGTCAAGCAATAACAAGAGCAATTGCTGACCAAGCAAAAACAATAAGAGTACCAGTTCATATGGTAGAAACTATTAATAAATTAAAAAGAGTTCAAAGACAAATGACTCTAGAACTAGATAGAGAACCAACAGAAGAAGAACTTGCTAAAGCACTTAATACAACAGAAGATAAAGTAAGAGAAATAATTAAAATATCTTTGGATCCACTATCACTTGAAACTCCAATTGGTGAAGAAGATGATTCACATTTAGGAGATTTCGTTAAAGATGATAGTAGTTTAAGCCCAGAAGAATACGCGATTAATGAAGTACTTAAAGATGAAATTTCAGAATTATTATTAACATTAACAGAAAGAGAAGAACAAGTTATAAAACTTAGATTTGGTTTAATAGATGGAACTTGTAGAACACTAGAAGAAGTAGGAACTATATTTGGTGTTACAAGAGAAAGAATTAGACAAATAGAAGCAAAAGCACTTAGAAAATTACGTCATCCATCAAGAAGTAAAAAATTAAAGGATTATTTGGTTGATTAAAATGAGATTATCAAAAAGATTAAAAGCAATAACAGAATTTGTAGATAAAGAAGATAGAATTATAGATATTGGTTGTGATCATGCACTACTTGATATTTATATAAAAGAAAATATAAAAAATAGAAAAATAATTGCCTCTGATATACATGAAGGGGCAATTAAACAAGCTAAAAAAAACATAGAAAAATATTCTATGGAAAGAAAAATTTCCTTAAGACTTGGTGATGGACTTGATGTTATTAAAGAAGGCGAAGTAGATACTATTATTATCGCAGGAATGGGATATAATAATATTGAAAAGATTTTAAGTAATTCTGAAAAATTAAAAGATATAAATAAAATAATAGTTCAATCTAATACAGATGTTGTAAAACTTAGAAAATCTGTAATTAAATTAGGTTTTAAAATAACAAGAGAAAAACTTGTCCTTGATAAAGATATAATTTATACAATTATAGAATTCAAAAGAGGAGTAGAAAAATATAATTATAATCAAATATATTTTGGACCTAGATTAATGGAAAATAAAGATGAATTATTTAAAGATTATTACTCTAAAAAGTTATTAAAATATGAAAATTTATTATTGCAATTTCCAAAAAATAATGTTATGAGTAGACTTCATCATATGAGACTTATAAAAATAATAAAAGAAGAATTAGAAAAAGACAATTAATTTTGTCTTTTTTTAAATGAAGAAGGAAGGACCATCATTATTTGATGAACTATTATTTACACTATAACTATTACTTTGGGTACTGTTACTTTCATTTGCATTGTTTTGAACATTTGAGTTTTCATTTGTATTTGACTTAGTTAATTCACTAGCAATCTTAAACATTGTTTTAGCATTATTAATCATAGGCTTTACTTGATAAACAATAGGTATTGCTTGATTAACAATATTAAGTGTTTTTTGTGTATTACTAAGTAGTCCAGCCCAATTTATTGTTTTTCTAGCAATAGGTAAAATACTTCTTCCAGGCATATAAAGTAGATTTGGATTAAACATAAAAGTATACCTCCTTCTTGTATATTATATGAATGAGGAAAAAATAGTTTAAAAAATTTTTCTGGTGTGTTATAATACTAATATAGAAAATAGAATAATAGGTGGTATTATGAATAAAGATAATAAAACTTCAATTTTTGGTTATATCGGTAAAATATTTTTATTTATTATTTTACTACCTTTTAATATAGTAAAAAGTATAAATTTAGGAGTTAATAAACTTATGAAAAAAGATACTAATAACACAAAAGAAAAAGTAGATTTAAGTAAAAATATTAGAGATGAAGAAGTAAAAAGTGAGACGTTAAAATTTAAAAATGATGAATCTAGTGATAATGCTAAAGAATTTGTTATAACAAAAGAAGAGCATAAAAAAGCAAAAGAAGAAATGAGAAAAGAAAAGTTAAGACAAAAAGAACTTCAAAAACAAAACAAAAAAAGTTTACTTCAAAAAATAAAAGAAAAAGATATATTTGAAAAAAATAAAAGACAAGATAGAAGAAAACAAATTGTTGCGCTTGATATTAATTCAGAAGATGCTAAAAGAAGTACAGAAAAGTTAATATTTAAGTATTCTGCATTAAATCCAGAAGGTAAAATAGAAAAAGGATCATTTTTAGGATACTCAAAACTTGATGTTCATTCATATTTATTATCAGAAGGTTATAAAGTATATGAAATAAAAGCAGTTGCTAAAGCCAATATGTTTAATACAGATATTGCACTTAATAGACCAATGAAAAAGTCTATATTAGTATTTTATTTAACACAATTATCAACTTATTTAAAAGCAGGTATTCCAATAGTAGATTCAATTAAAATATTATCAACACAATCTAAAACAGAATCAGATAAAACAATATGGAAATCGGTTGTATATGAACTATCTATGGGAGCAACTTTATCTGAAGCAATGATTAGAATGGGTGTAATATTTCCAAAACTTTTAATAAATATGGTAAAAGCTGCAGAAATGACAGGTGATTTACCAGAAGTATTAGACGAACAGGCAGAATATTATAAATCAGTTGAGAAATCAAGAAAAGAAATGGTAAATGCAATGATGTATCCATTATTTGTATTTATATTTGCAATTATAATAATTATTTATATTATTGTTTCAGTAGTTCCACAATTTGTAAATATTTATAAAAACCTAGGTGCGGAACTTCCAGGTATTACAAAAGCAATAATAAATATAAGTAATTTTGTTAGATCAAAGTATTTAATAATAATACTTGTAATACTTTTAATAGTATCTACATTTGTTATATTATTTAAAAAAAGTGTTTCATTTAAATCAAATATTCAGTATATGATTATGCATATACCTGTCGTAGGTAATATAATTATTTATAACGAAATGACAATGTTTTCTAAAACATTTGCGACTCTTATTAATAATAATATATTTATAACAGATAGTATGGATATATTAGGTAGAATAACAGATAATGAAATATATAAATCAATAATATATGATGCTGTTATAGCTCTTTCAAAGGGTGAAAATATATCAGTAGCGTTTAAAGATAATTGGGCTTTTCCAAATATAGCATACCAAATGATTGTTACAGGTGAAAAAACAGGACAATTAGGTTTAATGATGGAGAAGGTAGCAGATTATTATGCAGAAGAACATATTAATGCAATAACAAGAATTAAGGCTTTAATTGAGCCACTTATGATTATATTCTTAGCAGTTGTAGTAGGTGGAATATTACTTGCAGTAATAATACCAATGTTTAGTATGTATGAAAACATATTATAGAAGGAGAACATGATGGAAATAATAATTTACAGTATAATGATATTTATAATTGGTATTTGCTTTGGCTCATTTTTTAATGTAGTAGGTTATAGACTTCCAAATGATATGTCTATTGTATATCCACCATCACATTGTACTAATTGTAATCATAAACTTGGTGCACTAGAATTAATACCAATACTATCTTATATATTTCAAAAAGGAAGATGTAAACATTGTCATGAAAAGATATCACTTTTTTATCCTATGTTTGAACTTCTAACTGGTGTGCTTTTTGTACTTGGTTATTTAGCATATAAAGATGTATATCCAGAAATAATTAATATTATTTATTCATTAACATTTATATCAGCAATGGTAATAATAATGATTAGTGATATAAAATATATGATAATACCAGATGAAGTTAATATATTTTTTTCGATAGTACTTATAATAATAAAATTAATAATATTATATAAAACTGAAGTAATAACTAGTTTATTAAGTTTTGGATATGAACTTTTATTTATACTTATGGATGGAATGGCAATGTTCCTAATAATGTATTTAATAAGAATGATAGGAAATGCTTTGTTTAAAAAAGATTCAATGGGTGGCGGAGACATAAAGATGATGGCTCTAATTGGTTTTGTTTTAGGATGGAGATTATCAATTGTAGTAGTCTTTTTAGCATCATTTTTAGCGCTTCCAGTTGCAATAATAAATGTTTATAGAAAAGATGAACATATGCTTCCATTTGGTCCATATTTAGCTATTTCTGCTTTAATATTATTTTTAACAAGAGTTGATTTTAATACACTTTTAAGTCTTTTATATTAATTAATAGTCATAAATTTTACATTTATGGCTTTTTAGTTTACATTTATTTTTTGAAATATGCTATAATATTACTGAAGGTAAATGTTTATGAGTAAAAAAAGAAAGAAAAAAAGAAAACTTAGAGTAGATAGAATAATTATGGTATTAGTTGTTTTTGCTTTAATAATCTTTTTAGCGAACTTTATACCATATGTTATATATAATAGTAATATATATAATAGTCTTCCAAACGCAAAAAATAATACGGTTGTAATAAAAAAGAAATATAGTAAATTAAAATTATATAATAAGACAATAAGCTATATAAAAGAAAATAATCTAAATTTAAAAATACAATATAAAAATGCTTATGTTATTTTACCAAGCAAAAATATAAGTAAAAATATGAGTTTAAAAATAGAAAAATCTAATAAAAAATTAGCGTATAAAAATTATAGTAATGATAAATCATTTGTAATAGAAAATAGTAGCATAATTAAAAACTCTGATAAATTTAATGTATCTTTACCAAATTATTTACTAAAAAATAAATATGTTGATATATATGGAGTTACAAAAGAGGGTAATGTTGAAGCAATTAAATTAAAAAATAAAGCAAGTAAAAATATAACTATTTCTCAAAATAAAAAATATAAAAGATATTTTGTAACTTATATAAGTGTAAGTAAAATGAATATACAAGATTTAAAGGCAGAAACTGGAGATACTATAAAATTAAATGTAACATATGAACCAGAGAATGCAACTTTAAAAGAATATGAATATACTAAAATAGGTGATATATTCATGAAAGATGAAAAAGGCAATATAATTGCTAAAAAAGATGGTATTTCAAAAATAACTATAAAACATAAGACACAAAAATTAATAAAATCTATTGTAATAAAAGTAGATGCTAAGAAAAAAGAAGAAGTAAAAGAAAATAATGATGTAAAAGATGAAAATACTTCAAATAATGAACCAGAAATAAAAAATATAGATGGTTTAACATATGTAAATGGAATACTTATTGTTAATAAAACATATTCTTTGCCAAAGGACTATGATCCTGGATCACTTTCAGTAGATGCTAAAAATGCATTTGATGAGATGCAAAATGCTGCTAAAAATGATAATATAAAATTATGGATTGCGTCTGGTTATAGATCATATTCACTTCAAACAAACTTATATAATAGTTATGTTTTAAAAGATGGTAAAACAAAAGCTGATACATATTCAGCAAGACCAGGACATTCTGAACATCAAACAGGACTTGCAATGGATTTAAATATAATAGATTCATCATTTGAAGGTACTCCTGAAGCAATATGGATAGAAAAAAATTGTTATAAATACGGATTTATAATAAGGTATCCAAAAGGTAAAGAAGAAATAACAGGTTATAAATATGAACCATGGCATGTAAGATATTTAGGTAAGGAACTTGCAGAAAAAGTATATAATACTGGTAAAACACTAGAAGAATATTTAAATATAACATCAAAATATAGTGAATAATATTAATTTTTATGATATAATAACTCTCCGAAACCAAAAAAAGGAGAGTTTTTTTATGCAAGTAGAAAAAGATATAGTAGTAGCTCGTGATTTTATAGAAGGAAATGTTTATGAAAAAACTGGATATAGACCAGTAAAATTATTTTCAGATCAATCATTAAAATCATTTAAAAAAATAAAGTTAAAAGATAAAAATACAATATGTAAAATCAATTCTTCAGATGAAATATTTGATATAATATCTTACGGTGGGAATGTTACAGCATTTAGTGATAATAGATTTGATGAATACTTTATGAAGTTAAAAATTGCTGCTTTAGATTTAAGATTTAAAGATTACTATAGTTTTCTTATGAATACATATGGGAGATATAGTTATACATTTAATTATGATATATATAAGTCTATAAGAGATAATTTAGATGATAAAACAAGATATTTCTTTGATGAATTATATAAAAATTATATAGGCAAAGGAATTAGAAGATCAAAACTAATAGTGCCTGATAGATATAGTTTTGAAGAATTATCAACTTTAGTTAGAAGCACATTAAGTAAAGGTTATGGTGAACTTGCAAAAAATATAAAAGAAAAAGATGTAAAATTCATTTATTCAAAAGATGAAAAAATAGAAAGTAAAGTAAAAGAACCATATGATTTTATATATTTATCACATGATATAACAAGCATGAGTGAAAAAGAAATTAAAAAAAGAGAAAAATTAATATTAGAATCATTTAGAAATATGTTATCAGAAAGAGGTAAGATTCAGTGCTTTTATTCTGATGAAGAAAAGGATACTTCATTTGATAAAGTCGAATACAAAAGTAATCCAAGCGTAAATAATGATATGGCTTATATTTACACATATAAGAATAAAGAGATTGAAAAATAGTAGAAAAAGTAATAAAATAATATTGTTAAAAGGAGGAGTAATAATAAAATGAATAAAGTTTATATATTTGGACATCAAAGCCCAGATACAGATGCAGTAACATCTGCAATAAGTTTATCTTATTTAAAAAATAAATTAGGAATGGATACAGAACCAAGAGTACTTGGTCATATTAATAAAGAAACAAAATATGTACTAGATAAATTTGGTGTTAAAGAACCAAAATATTTAAATGATGTTAAATTACAATTAAAAGATTTAGATTATCACAAAGGATTATTTGTTGATGAAAATAAATCAATAGATTGTGTTTATAAATATTTAACAGAAAAAGGAGTAACAGGTACTCCAGTTGTAACAGATGGAAATAAATACAAAGGAATAATAACAATTAAAGATATTGCTAAAAAATTAATTAGTAATGATTTTGATAAAATAGATTCAAATTATAATAATATACTTGAAACTGTTAGTGGTGAAGAAGTATTAAAATTTGATGATGAAATAAAAGGTAATGTACTTGTTGCGTCATATGATAGTGATACATTTACAAGTAATGTTAATTTAAACTCTGATAGCATCCTAATAGTTGGAGATAGACAAGATATTATAAAAAAAGCAATTGATGATAATGTAAAATTAATTGTAGTAACAGGACCAGAAAAAATAACAGAAGAAAATTTAAAACTTGCTGAAAATAATAAAATTAATGTAATAAAAACAAATATAGATTCATTTCATACATCTAAATTAATTTGTTTATCAAATAAAATCGGAACATTACTTGTAGAAGATACATCTAAAATATTTAGAGAAAATGATTACTATACTGATTTTGTTGAAGCAACTAAAAAATTAAAACATAACAACTATCCAATTTTAAATAATAATGGTGTATGTTTAGGATTAATAAGAATTACAGAAATAATAAATAAAAATAATAAAAAAGTTATGCTTGTAGATCATCAAGAAAAAGAACAAAGTGTAATAGGTTTAGATGAAGCAAATATATTAGAAATTGTTGACCACCATAAAATTGGTAATATTAATACAACAAATCCAATTAATTTTAGAAATATGACAGTAGGATCTACTAATACAATAGTTTACTTTATGTATAAAGAAAATAATGTAGAAATTCCAAAGGAAATTGCGGGAATAATGCTTTCTGGATTATTATCAGATACATTATGCTTACAAAGTCCAACAACTACTGAAATAGATAAAAAAGTTGCTGAAGATTTAGCATTAATCGCAGGTGTTGATTATGAAAAATATGCACTTGATATGTTTAAAGCAGGAACATCTTTAGAAGGATTAACAAAAGAAGAAGTAATTAAAAGTGATTTTAAATCATTCCCAATTGGTGATGAAAAAATGGCTATAGGTCAAGTATTTACATTAGATGTTGATAGAATATTTGATGAACTTGATACTTATATAGAAAAATTAGAAGAAATAAATAATAAAGAAGGATATAAATTTATAGTAATTGCTATTACTGATATACTTAAAAATGGATCATACTTAATATTTACAGAAAACGCTAAGAGTGTATTAGAAAGTATTTATAAATTAGATGATATAAAACAAGGATATTATGTTGATGGACTTGTTTCAAGAAAGAAACAAATTTTACCAGCAATATTATCAGAATTAAATTAAGCTATTTATATAGCTTTTTTTCTTTTGCTTAATTGACTTAATTAGTTATGTATTCTATAATATATATAGAATGATAATAGGAGTAATAAAATGGGTAAAAATAGTAAAGAAAAAGAAGTAGTATCAATGACCAAAAAACAAAAAATATTATTTGTTATTGCGTTAATAATAATTATTTTAATGGTGTATTTAATTTTAACAAATAAAAAAATAGACGGTATAACAAAAGTAAATAAAATATTTGATGAAAAATATTATGATGTAAAATGTATAAGTGAAAAATGTGATTATATAATCGCATCAAGTGGTGATGAAGGTAAAACATCAAAGAAATATATTTATAATTATAATGGTAAAAAAATATCAAGTTATAAAGAAACTTTTAATAGTAATTCAAAAACATCAAATGAAATAAATGAAGTTTCAGAAAATTATTTAATATTTAAAAAAGTTAATAGAAGTAATAATGATATAACAGGATATTATTTAACAGATTTAAAAGATAATAAAAAATATAGTACTAGTAATGAATTAAAATATTTAACAGATAATTTACTATTAATGAAAAAACAGGGTGGTTATGAGATTATAACAAAAGATGGTAAAGAAAAATATTCTAATATTGATAGTGCTAAAACATTTAATAATGACAAAATAGTATTAATAAATGTAAATAATACTAGTGTTATATTAGATAACAAGGGAGAAAAAATTGTAGAAGATTATACTGTATCAAAAGAAGTAAAAAATAATGATGGTGATACACTATATTTAGTAATTAAAGATGTAAAAAATAATTTATTTTATTACTTTGATGTAGATAAAAAAGAAATAATTGGTGATAATTTTCAAAACTTTAGTGAAAAAGATAATAAAGGTAATTTAATAATTACAAAAGTAAAAAATAACGTATTAAGTAAATACATTTTAGATAAAAATGGTAACCAAAAGAAATATACAGAAAAAAATACACAAAAATATGTGAATGATATAAAAATGCTTATAGATAGTTCAAAATATTATGTGTATGATAATTCAGTATATAAAGAAAATCAAAATAATGTATTTGTAAATAAAAAAGATGACAATACTTTTGGTATATATAATGTAAAAGATAATAAATATAAAAAATTATATGATTATTCAAAAGAAAACTCGAAATCAAATATAACAGAAGTAAATAAAAATGGAATTTACCAAATATCATGCAAAAAAGATAACTGTAAAACTAATGAAAACTTAGTTTATGATTTAAATAATATGAAAAAAGTATTTGATATTAAAGATAATAATTTATCTATTTTAAACTATACTTCGTACGAAAATGGGTATAAAAGTGTAAAATATGATGATAACAACAATTCAAAATATGTTTTATATGACAATAATAATAAAAAAGTAATTGATTCAAACAAACAGATTATTGTAGTAGATGATGAAATATCATACACAAATGATAAAACAGAAGATGATGTTTTACTATATTCATTTAAGAAAAATAAAACTTACAATAAAGAAAATGAAGAAGCAAAGATAGTAAGTATTTCAAATTATACTTTGTATAAATATAAAACAGATGATAAAACATGTATTTTAAATAGTAAGGGTAAGAAAATAGAATGTACAAAAGATGATATAAAGTTATCATATAGTGATGATTTAGTTTACTATTTAAGTAATAATAAAGTTGTTATGATTAATGCTCAAAATTCAAAGAAAAATAAATATAATCTAGAAAATAATGAAAAAATAAATGATATAAAAGGTGATTTAATACCTTTATATAGAAATACATTATTTGTAAATAATAGTGCAAATGATTACATAAAAATAGTTTCAAATACTGGAAGAGTAATAAAGAAGATAAATAATACTGAAATTGTTAGTGTTAAACAAATAGATAAAACAAATGTGTTAATATTTACTAAAAATACAATTGATAATAAAGATTATTTTGGTCTTTATTTAGCAAACTAATGGAGGAAATAAAAATGAAAAAGAATGTTATAAATAAAATTATATATGTAATTGTTTCTATTTTTGTAATTGCGGCAATTGTGTTTTTAGTAAAATACTTTTCTTCTAAAAATATTAAAATGGTTAGAAATATACTTAAACCAGTTTATAGCGATATAACATGTGTAGATGTTAATTGTTCATCAATTAAAGCAACTAAAGAAAACAAAAAAGGTGATAAGACAGTAGAACTATATAATGATAAGGTAAAAAAAGTTGGATCATATGTAGTGAAAAATGGAAAAGAAGATAAAAAACAAATTGTTTCTATTAAAGATGATTATTTTATTATAAGTGAAAATGATAAATATTATATTTTTAATAAATCTTTTAAAGAACTTTATAAAACAAATAATGCTTTAATTTCCTTAAATCAAAAATATATATTAGAAAAAGGTGAAAAATATACACTTTTAAATTATAAAGGTGAAAAATTATTCGAAAATATTTCGGAATATAACTTATATAATGATCAAAAAATAATTGAAATAGTAACAGAAAATAAATATGTAATATATGATGAAGTAAAAAATAAAATATTAGATGGATATAAGATTGATAAAGAAGTTATTGATAGTGAAAATAATACACTATATTTAGTTACAAAAAATGTAAAAACAGGAGTATATCAATATTATGACTGCAATAATTACAAAATGATTGGTGATTCTTTTGAAAATTATACAGTAACTACTGACAATGAATTAGTTGTTTCAAAAAGAGAAAATGGTACAAAAGTAGATTATAAAATAAATACAAAAGGTGAACAAACAAAATTAGATAAATCATTTTCAAAGGTAGAAGAAATTAATAATATATCTAAAGATATGAATGATGATGAATATTATTTATATTCAGTAAGTGTATATGAATCTAATCAAAATGTAGTTCTTGTAGATAATAAAAAAAGTAAAGAATTAGGATTTTATGATTTAAAAAATAAAAAATTTAATAAGATATATTCATATGATTCAAAAGAAGGTAATATATATTCTTCGATTACAAAATTAAATTCAGATAATGATAACAACTATTTAGAAGTATCTTGTTCAAGTAAATTATGTGGCAAAAATTTATTATATGTAGTTAATATGAAAAATAAAAAAACAGAATTTTATAATGAAAATGATAAGGTTGTTCTTCAAAATTATACACAGTCCCGGATGGCAGTGTTGCCTTTCTTAGTCACCAATTCCCAATTGATGAATGTGGTGCTTTCGGCATCGAAACCATTCTGGAGGGCATCGAACAGATTCTGAGTATAGCGGTGGGGCGCAAATTTACACATCTTCTGGCGGCTCTGTTCTTCCAGATCACCCTTGCCGGGACACAGCCAGATAAAGGCGGTGCGGCTATTGATCTTGGTCAGGTATTCTTCGATAAAATCGATCAGAATGATGGTCTTACCGGAGCCGGTGGGAGATTTCACAATAACGGTCTGCTTGGATCGGCTGTCGGTCACAATATCCATCAGCTTGATGACCGCCTTTTCCTGAAAATCAAACAGATTGATGTTGATACCGTTTACCATGTTTCGCCCACCTCCTTCAGTTCAAAGTTAAAGTAATAGTCGGGAATGGTGTGGATCTCCACACCGGCAAAGAGCGCGTTCTGCTCCGTAGTGAACAGAACTTCCTTGGATGCATAGATGGCCTTTACACCCTTGTACTCGCCCCAATGTGTCTGTAGCTCATCGGCTTCCTCGTCACTCATAACCATCAAATACTGGCTACCGTCAATCTTAACACCATGCTCCAACTGGATCATTTCCCGGATGTGTTCCAGAAGGGTGTCGGACAGGTATTCATCGTCCATCGGAACAAAGTCAGTACGGTAATATTGTAGATTCGCAGGTAAGCCAGCCTGCTTACCATACCCGTTGATAACACGGCGAATGCGCTCGTATGTAACTTCCTCACAGATATTTACTTCGTTATTGGTACACAGAATGAATCTACGATTGCCGTTATCTCTCTTGTTCATTTCCAACACCGCCTGGCCTGTGGTACCAGAACCAGCAAAGAAGTCCAGAACAAGAGAATCGGGGTTAGAAGCAATTTCCAATATCCGCTTTATGAGACGAACTGGCTTCGGGGTTTCAAAGTTATTGGTCTTTCCGAGGATTGCGTACAATTCCTTCTTCGCTTCGTCGGTGTGACCAACATCCTCGTTGTTCCACCATGTCCAGGGAACAACCCCCTCAACTTCAGATAAGTAGCGGATAGTATTGGGCTGAGAGTCGTTATTTTTGCCGAAGTAAATCCGCCCCTGCGCCAAAAGCTTTTTGAATTCAGGCTCAATAGTGCTCCAGCAACGACCTTCGGGTGGATAATGAACTCCACCCTTTGGATCGACAATTGGATACATCTGATTTGGCCGATATCCCTGGGCGGTCATAGGAACTGCTCTCCATCTGCCCTTGGGATCATTATTGGGGTTCTTATACACCTTTGCCTGTTCTTCGCTCATGGGGACAAGGTGTCTATTCTCCTTAAACTTCAGCTTATCCTTGGCATACACAAGAATATACTCGTGTGCATCGCCAATCGCTTCACGATTTTCTCTGGAATAGCGTTTCTGCCATACGATATTGCACAGGAAAAAAGCTTCGCCAAACACATCGTCGCAAAGCATCCGCAGAGCACCCATCTCAAAATCATCAATAGAAATAAAGATAACGCCGTCTGACTTTAGAAGTTGCCATGCAATACGAAGCCGAGATTCCATAAAAGAGAGCCATTTGCTGTGCCTGAAACCATCTTGTTTTTCAACAAAGGTGTCCTCATATCTAAAGTCATTACCGCCTCTGTTGTAGGGAGGGTCAATGTAAATAATATCGATCTTTCCCTTATGGGTTTTCTCCAACAGCCGCAGGGAGTGGAGATTATCGCCCTCCAGGATGAAGTTATAGCCCTGACCGGGTGCCGCAGTGATTTCCCGCTCCGGAACTTCCGTGAACACAGGAACATTATCCCGCATCATCACATCCACGGCTTCCTCATGCTGCTCCCAGACAAGGCCATACTTCTTGGAGGTCAGCTCACTCTCAATCTCGCCCAGGGCGATGAGCATATCGTCATCGTCCCGGTGCTCGTCCTTTATCTTTTGCAAGAACGCTAACATACGTTCTCGTTTTAATTGCGAAAGGTTAGGCATTCTTATCCCTCCTGCGCAAGGCCAAGTATATGCGCCATTTCCTTGTGGTTTTCATTTGCTTTCTCCAGAAACAACGCACGCAAGCTGTCTAATGTCAGATCCAGTTTATCGATATTTCCATCTTGGGCATCACTGTTGACCAAAAGATAGAACTTATCGATTAAAGCTGCAAGTTTGCTCTTCACCTCCGGCGATGAAGATTGATACACTTCGTTCAGCTGCTCTATATCAGAGGAGAACAAGTCAGCAGCGATAATTGCAGTTCCGGCGGCACAGTTTTCTTCTGTATGAATTCCGCACACACTCACGCTATCGATCCTGCTAACATTTGTATAGAACGGATCCGTAATTGCCCTAATTCGAGTCACATCACTAAAGCTAAGATAGCTTCCGCACTTAGGACACTTATCTACATCATACTCATTGCTGGTGAAATCCACACGGAAATCTTTGCCGCAGGACCGGCATTTTAATTCAATATACATATTAACCTCTTAACCTCCACTTCGGCATGGGTGTTATTCCGCAATGCGGTACTTCTGCTGCTTACCGGAGCCTTCCTTGATCAAGAGACCTTTTTCGACCATATCCCGCAGGATCAGAATGGCGGTAGCCTGAGAAACGTTCAACTCAGCTTCCACATCTTTGCGAATGATGTATCCCTGCTTTTCGGTCAAACGGAGCAGCATTTCCTGCCGTTCTGCTTTATCGGCGACCTTCAATGGGGCTGTAGCGGTTACATCTTTTCGAGTACCTGCATAGTTGATGTTAGGTAGTGTAATTTTGAAGGCGTTATCTGTAGCCTCAAACTGCGGCTTTACAGCGCAGTCGGCGTAACTCTCATTAATTTTTAGAATACCAGTGCCGTAAGCTTCAATTAGTTTCAGCCGATAAAATACATTGGCCAAATTTGGATTACGGAGCGCAGATACACCGAGCATAATATCGTCAAAAGTAAGGCCGCGAACCAGACCGCCAATAGTCACGAACTCAATGCGGTCATCGAAGATGCTGATCAGTGTGGAGCCGCTGAAGCTGTAATCACGATGGGTGATGGCGTTGAGCAATGCTTCGCGTAACGCTTCGCTGGGGTAATCTCGCCTGTCAATGCGTTCCAGCCCTACAAATTCCGCACGGGTATGGTTGAACTGATCAATGTAGGAATAGGCATCCTCCAACTGCGTGAGCAAAGAGCCACTCAACTCCTTGCGGTCACGGAACACGCTTTTCTTGCTGCCATCAAATACAGCCAGCTTGATGGTGTGAACGCATTGATCAGATAGCAACATACCAAGGTTGGTGTAGGTACCATCGGAGCCGATGATATTCAGCGTTCGCTTCTGCTGATCTCCGAAAGGAAGACTACGCTTTGCAAAATAGCTTTCCGTTTTTTCAAAAGTCAACTGCTGATTAATGGAGCGGGCATCCTCGTAACGGTCACCGCTGGTCTCCTTAATCATGTTCAGTATGGCTGTCTCAGAAGCCGGAACAGAGGATGCGCTCTGGCGAACATACACGCCCTCTGGGCGGATGCCCTTCCCTGCGAGGTAATAGGGACGGGCAGTACCTCGCTGCACTGTCAAAACCACAACAGGCTTTTCTTCGATGGTTTCGATGGCACACTCAGTAAACTTGGTAACATCCGGACGAATGGAATCTCGAATCATATTTGTGATCCGAAGCATGACTGCATCGGTGTTTTCAATACCACGGACACTTCCATCATCATTCACGCCAATATAAATCTTTCCGCCATCCGTATTTGCAAAGGCAACTATAGCATATTTGATGTCGTCCATGTACTCACGCTTAAATTCCGTGGTCTTATTCTCAATCATAAAACGACCCCCGCTCTAACAAACTTTCTAATAATTATTATAACGATTATTAGAAAGAAATCAAGAGCAAAAAGAATATGTTTTTGCATCATGCTGCCGATTGCGCTACAATAGTAAAAAGGCTACTGCTATCGCGTTTACAATCACGCAATTTATCCATGTACATGATATTGGACATAAACGAAAATAGCCGCAAGCCATCGAATGATGGCTTGCGGCTCAGCTTGTCAAAAAACTTCCAATCCG
>OGYE01000147.1_pt1 | contig 37743 bp, 31 predicted proteins | sample 1576471 | NCBI WGS metagenome assembly OGYE01 (sample SAMEA3541532, study PRJEB24748) | human gut metagenome | biome: human gut; feature: human-associated habitat; material: faeces | place: China | collected 2012
GTTCATACACAATATTACAATATCAAGGAGGACTTTTAACATGAATAACCTGGGTATTATTTTCGCACTCGCAGGAGTTAAACCTAATATAAATTCATACTTTATTTTATCTTCTTTAGTAAGTAATTCATTTTGCCTTTCATAATTACCACTTATATATTTAGATAAATTTCTTGTATTGGTGTATCTTATATTACCTATATAACCAGCTGCTCCCAAACCAAATCCATAATATTCATTATTTTCCCAATATGTTAAATTATGCCTTGATTCATAAGGTTTAATAGAATAATTACTTACTTCATATCTATGATATTTATTCTCTAATTTTTTATCTATAAGATCATACATATCACTATCAAGATCATCAGATATATACTTTGTATTATCAATATAAAGTTTAGTATTTTTTTCTATTATTAATGAATAGCAAGATATATGCTTTATATCAAGTTTAAGTATTTTATCTATGTCTTCTTCTAAATCATCTAAACTTTCATTTTTTAGTGCATACATTAAATCTACATTTATATTATCAAAATACTTTTTAGCAAATTCTACCTTTTCATTTATTATATCAGAAGTATAATTTCTACCTAAATATTTTAAATATTTATCATTAAATGATTCTATTCCAATGCTTAACCTATTTACTTTATTTTCTTTTAATATTTCTAATTTTTCTTCTGTTATATCTTCTATATTTACTTCAAAAGTAAATTCATATTCTTTACTTAATTTAAATATTTTGATAATAGAAAATAACTTATTTAACTCTACTATACTTAAAGAGGAAGGTGTTCCACCACCAATATAAATTGTATCTAATATTTCGCCCTTATAATTATTAGAAATTTCTTTTTCTAATGCATCTAAATATTTTTTAACAAAATCTTTATTATATAAGAGTTTACAAAAATCACAATAACTACAAATATTATTACAAAAAGGTATATGTATATATGCACTTTTTACCATAACTATCTTCCTCTATTCAATAAAAATTATATCATAATAAAAGAAAAAAAACTACAAAAATATATTCTAATTATATTTTATAGTTTTTTTAATACTTTGATTTTTTGTTGATGATTTTCATGCATACCGCAAATTATATCTTTTCCTTCTAAATTGTTATTTTTTTCTTTGTTAATATGATCTATTTGTCCAACTAAAGTTATACCCATTAGTGTTTCTTTTACTTTTTTAAATAGTTCTATATCAATACTTTGAAGTTTATCTTTACTATTTATATACTTTTTTATTGAACTAGGTGACATATTAAAATGTTCTGCAGTTTTTATAATAGTTGCTTTATTATCTACTATATAATTTGCGACTACTCTTATTTTTTCTTCCATGTTTTTATCCATGTTAATCCTCCACACTTAATACTTCAAGGAATGCTTCAGGAGGAAGCTCTACACTTCCAATTGTCTTCATTTTCTTTTTTCCTTCTTTTTGTTTTTCTAGTAATTTTCTTTTTCTTGAAATATCTCCACCATAACATTTAGCAAGTACATTTTTTCTATTTGCTTTTATATCACATCTAGCAATAACTTTATTATTACAACATGCTTGAACAGGTACTTCAAATAATTGTCTTGGGATTATTTCTTTTAATTTTTGAGTAATTGCATTACCTCTTTTATATGCAAAATCTTTATGGGTAATAATAGAAAATGCATCTACTATATCACCATTAAGCATTATATCAACCTTAACCAAATCACTTTGTTTATTACCAATAAATTCATAATCAAATGATGCATAACCTTTTGTTGTACTTTTTAATTTATCAAAGAAATCATATACTATTTCAGAAAGTGGAAGTTCATAGTGTATATTTACTCTTGTATCAATATAATCCATATTTATAAAATTACCTCTTTTATTTTGACATAATTCCATAACGGGTCCTATAAATTCACTTGGTACAAAAATATTTGTTTTAATATATGGTTCTTCTATTTTACTAATTACCTGTCTATCAGGAAGTTTAGTTGGATTATCAACATAAACTATATCACCATTTGTAAGCGTTACTGTATAAATAACTGATGGACTTGTAAGTATTATTTCAATATTAAATTCTCTTTCTATTCTTTCTTTTATTATATCCATATGAAGAAGTCCTAAAAATCCACATCTAAAACCAAATCCTAAAGCTTTACTTGTTTCAGGTTCAAATGTAAGTGATGCATCATTTAGTTTTAATTTTTCAAGTGCATCCCTTAAATCATTATATTTATTTGTTTCTACTGGATAAATACCTGAATATACCATTGGTTTTATTTCTTTATAACCTGGTAATACTTCTTTAGCAGGATTATCATCAAGAGTTATTGTATCACCTATTTTTACATCACTTATTTTTTTAATAGATGCACAAACATATCCAACATCACCAGAAACAAGTTCTTTTACCTTTTCTTCTTTTGGAGTTGATACACCAAGTTCTGTTACTTCATGACTTGCTCCTGTACTCATAAATCTTATCTTGTCTCCTACTTTTAATTTACCATCTACTATTCTAGTTTGGATAACTACTCCTCTATATGAATCAAATACACTATCAAAAATAAGTCCTCTAAGATTAGAATTTATTTCACCATTTGGGCATGGAATTCTGTCTATTACAGCATCAAGTAATTTATCTATACCAAAACCTGTTTTTGCACTTGTCAAAATTATTTCATCATCACTAAATCCAAGTACTTCTCTTAATTCTTTTTTTACTTTATCAACATCAGCATTAGGTAAATCTATCTTATTTATAACTGGTATTATAGTTAAATCATTTTCTAAAGCTAAATATACATTTGCTAGTGTTTGTGCTTCTATTCCTTGTGCTGCATCAACTACTAAAATTGCTCCTTCACAGGCTGCTAAACTTCTAGATACTTCATATGTAAAATCTACGTGACCTGGTGTATCTATTAAATGAAGAGTATAACCTTTATAATTTAACTTAACCGCATTAAGTTTTATTGTTATTCCTCTTTCTCTTTCAAGATCCATATTATCAAGCATTTGATCTTTTGATTCTCTTTTTGTAACTGCTCCTGTTAATTCAAGCATTCTATCTGCTATTGTACTTTTTCCATGATCTATATGTGCAATTATTGAAAAATTTCTTATTTTATCTTGATTCATATTTCTTCACCTAGAAATAATTATACAATAAATAAAAGAAACTAACAAGGTTTCATTTACTTGTTAGTTTACAATACTATTTACTATAGAATTTTTTACCATTAATGTATGAATAAAAATTATTAACACCATTTTCTGTTACATTAATATATAAGTCATTATATGAATTAAATGTTACATTCTTATCTAATGTTACTACAACTTTTTTCTCTTTTATGTTATAAAGCTCAACCTTATCATCATATTTTAGTTGTATTATATCACTAGGTATTGATGATGATACAAATACTTTTTCTATAATATTTTCTTTTAACACTTTTCCATTTTCAGCAAGTATCGCATATTTGCCATCTTTAGATACTTCCCAAAAATGTATTTTCTTATCATTTGTAATAATAGATGTGATTGAATCATAATCATCGCTTACTTTTTCAAACTTTTTATTTATTATGTATTCTGTTTTACCATCCTCTGAAACTAACATATAATCAGAATAACCAGTTTTTACTTTTGCATAAGATGTTTTATTTACAGCATTTCCTGAAAAATCATAAAAATTATATCCATAACAAGTTGAATTATTATAACAAGGGATTTCTTTTTTTGAACTCATAATAATTAATGAATTGTCATAATTATTTTGTAGAGATATATCATTGTTAGAAAATAGTGAAACTAATGTATCATCTTTCTTGCTTAATTTACCATCTTTATAAAAACTATATGTTGACTTAGTATAATCATCTTTTTTTAGATAATTTTTAGTATCCTTGTAGAAAAATACAGTATCATCTACTATGTTACCATCTTTATCATATAATGTATACGTGCTATTTCTAGCAGCAAATCCATCATCTAATATATCAAGTCCATTACTTGCTTCAACACCATCAAGTATTAACTTATCGTTTTTATATACATTATATTTATTATTTTGTAAATAAACACTTAAAATATCACCTTTATGTGTATTAATATAATTTTCACCATCTAAAGTAATTATTCTTTTACCTTCCTTTAAATTATATATATATGTTTTATTATCAATTTCTATCTCACAAAATAAATCTTTACATCGTAAGTCATTATACGAAGTTTTTGAATTACTATTTATTTCATCTAGCTTTTTTCCATTATAGTCAAATAATATAATTTCATTGCTTAACGTTGCTTTATACATATTTGAATCATCTGATGATTCATCTAAATCAAACTTATAATCATCTGTTTTAAAAACTTCTTTTCCTTTTGAATTTAACACATAATTTACACCTTCATTTGATGCTTTATAAAGTGATTCAATTTGTGATATATGAGAATACTTTCCATACTTTACAACAAATTTACCACTAGTATTTATAATTCCATATTGTCCATCATCATTTTTAACAACTGATGATCCATTATAAAAATCACATTCATTTGAAAAATCAAATTTTGTTATTTGTTTTCCTTCTGCATTAAACACAGCATATTTTCCACTATTATCAGAAATACAAAAAGCATTTTTATTTGATATAGTTTCATTATTATTCTCATCTTGAATTATATTATTATTTTTCTTATTAAGAAATATGAGTGAAATTATAATGACAACTAAAACTACAATAAAAATTAAAATTATATTTCTTAAACCTTTTTTATCTCCCATATTTTTACCTCCATCTTCTTTTTCATAATAACATATCAAAAAAGCGTGTTCAATAAAATAATCGTATTAATCGTAAAATAATGTAAATTATTCAATTAATTTTTCTACTACTTTAAACGTTTTTTCAAGACCACCAGATATTCCATTATTAATCATATCTGATAATGTATTACCTATATCTGTTACTTTATTATCATATTTTTTTGTATTATCAGTTAAATATTTCTTAATATCTACTTTTTTCCCTTCCTTTAAATCTTTTTCAAACTCTTTCATTTTTTCATTAGTAAGAGTTGTTTCTTCTTTTTTCTCATATTCATAATAACCAGAAACAGACGCTATATAAAAAGATATATATAACGTAAACAAAACAAATATAATTGTATTAAAGATTTTTTTAGGTTTTATTTTCATTTATCATCACCATTAATATATTTATTAAATATAAATGTTAATGCATCAATTGTATTTGTTACCTCTTCAATAGTATTTTCTTTCGCACCAAGTTCAATTAACATTATATTTTTATTTAAATCTTGGTTATAATACGCTTTTCTTTCATAAATACCTCTAGATAATCCTGGATAATATTTATCCATTAATGTATCTAATTCTGTCATATTTTTCTTATTTTCTAAATAGTTTTCATTTTTTGTACCTAATACAAATAAAACTCTTGCATAATTTTTATTATTTATTGTACATGTTGAAATATTTTTATCCACTGAATCTCTATGCATATCTATATAATATTTAATACTCTGATATTTATTTATTTTTTCTTTTAAAAATATTCTAGTAGTATTATAAAAATCATTATCACTTATTCCGGATACTCTATTAAATTCATTTATATTAGTATCTTCTACAATAGTATTTATATTACTTTTATTTAGACTTTCCGCAAGTAAATAAGATGCCATAAGAACATTTGGATTTACATTAGAATTTTCAAATCCACTATTAGAATATGTTTCAAGTTGATGTGTATTATACAAATATATAACAGGGTTTTCTTTATCTTTTAATGGATTTTCAACATACGATGTTATCTTTTCATATACAGATGCATTATAATCATCTTCTTTTGCTTCAGCATCTTTTGTATATTTATTTTTTGTTTCACTTTTTGATGATTTTATATTATTAGATAAAAGAGTTGTAGGATCTTTTAAATCAATATTTGATACCATTTTTAAACTTTCTTCTAACAATATTTTTTTGTTATCCTTTTTATACGCTGCACTAAGTAAATAATCAACATATTTCTTATCTTTTATATCTATGTCTTTTTTTGATAAAAAATTAAATGTAAATGAATAAGACAGATATATTGCGAATATAAAAATTAATAATTTAAATATTCTTTTAGGAAAAATCTTCTTTTTTTTACTATGATTTTTTAATTTAGCCCTTTTCATAGAAATCACCCTATAAATAGAATAATCCCTGTATTTTAAATAAAGTGTCGATATATATTATAATTTAAAAAGTTTACACTTTTAAGTGTGTAACCTTGTCATGAAGTGCATTATTTATTCCAGTTGATATTACATTTGCGAGCCTATCAATAACAAAATCTATTTCTTTTGGTGTAACTATCATATTATATCCAACTGGATTTATAGCCTCTATTAATAATGATTTAAAGTCTTCTTCTTTTAAAGTTCCAATTAAACCAAAAAGATTATTTTTTTCATCAATTTCAAGATTATTTTTATCTATATTAGTTCTTACTATTTTTAATTTTTCTTTTGGATTATCCATATTATTTTTCATATAACATATATAATTTTCTAAATATTTAAGTGTATCATTTACTATTGTTACAGTATCTACTACAGTTGGAACACCAACCGCAAATACTGGTATATTAAGTACATCCTTACTAATTTCTTTTCTAGTATTTCCAATTCCTGATCCAGGATTTATTCCAGCATCTGTTATTTGTATTGTTTTATTTACTCTATCAACATTGGATGCTTTTAGTGCATCAACCACAATTACAAAATCTGGTTTTATTTCTTTTATAAGTGCAGATATAATATCACTAGTTTCTATTCCTGTTTGCCCCATAACACCCGGATTAAATGCAGATACTACTCTAAAACCATCTTCTACATTTATTCCAAGAGAAAACAAATGATTTGTGACTATTATATCATTAATAGAAAGTGGCCCTAGTGAGTCTGGAGTACTTTTTTCATTTCCAAGACCAATTATTATGCATGATGCACTAGATGGTATATTATTGCTTTCAATCATTTTTTTAAGTTCACTCGTAAAAACTTTTTCAACATTTATAGAATTATTATAATCGGTCACATCATCAAACGCTATTGTTATATATTTGCCACATTTTTTATTAAACTTATCTTGATTTTCTTTTGTTACATCTACTGTAAATACCTTTATTCCATTTTCTTTTTCTTCTTTTAACTTTTCAAGTTCTTCATTATTTACTCCATCAATAGCTAAATCTGTCCTCATATTCATAACATTTAAATCAATATTATGACTCACTTTTCATCACCTCTTTACTATTTTTACCAAAAATCACAATTATTATTGATTTTTTATTGTAAATTTGATAAAATTAAGTGAGTTAAAGGTCATGGAGGTGAAAAAATGGCAAATATTAAGAGTGCAAAAAAAAGAATTAAAGTTAATGAAACTAAAAGAGCTAATAATGTACCTGTAAAATCTGTTATGAAAACAACTATAAAGAAAGCTTTAGTTAATCCAAGTGAAGAAACATTAAAAGAAGCAAACAAAAAAATTGACAAGGCTTTAAATAGTGGAATTATTACTAAAAATAAAGCAGCTAGACAAAAATCTCGTATAGCTAAAAAATTAAATAACAATAATTAATATCTTTCATAGATATTTTTTTTATTTTCTGATATTATAATATTAGGTGATTACATGAAAAAGAAACTTATTACTATTATCTTTTTTCTAGTCTGTTTAAATATTGTAGATGCTAAATTTTTAAATTATAGAGTTCATGATTATGCAGAAAAAATTATTTTAAATAATGATTATAAAATTATAACTAATTTAAATGCACTTGAAACAAATGAATATAAACAAAAAAATTTCAGTTCATATGTTAGTGAAACAAATGACTTCTCCCCTAAATCAAAACAAGATTTGTTAAATATATATTATACTGTCTTAAACAATGGTTGGGATAATTTTTCATTTTATTGTGATAAAAGCTATAGTACATGTATTAGTGATATGGAAGAACTTGCTAAAGGCAAAACTAAGTTTTCTTATATTAACCAATTAGTACACCCTTTTAACACATTTGAAACAATTGAAACAAATTATAGTACAAATGGAAGAATAGATATCAAGATAAATAAAAAATATTCTAATGAAGACATAGAGAAAATAAAAAATAAAATGAATGAAATAACTTTAAAACTAAACATTAATTCTTATAATGATGTTAATGACAAAATTAAAGTATTTCATGATTATATAGCAGAAACTAATAAATATGATAAAGACAAAGAAGATGGTGGAAATTCTATATATCATTCTGATACTGCAATTGGAACTTTATTCGAAGGTGAAAGTATATGTAGTGGATATACTGATACACTCGCAATATTCTTAAATATGCTTTCTTTAGATAATACTAGAGTTTCAACAAGTGATCATATTTGGAATGTAGTTAACATAAATAATAAATGGTATCACATAGATTTAACTTGGGATGATCCAATTGTATCTACTGGTAAAGATGTAGTTATATATGATTATTTCTTAATAACAACAAATGAATTAAAAAACAAAAATGATGGTGAACATAATTTTAATGAAGAATTTTATAACTTTCTATATTAAAAACGACTATTTAAAAAAATAGTCGTTTATTTTATTTTCTACATCATTTATAGTATTATCAAAATTATTAAAATCTACATTAAACCAATTTAAATTTAATTTATTATTAAACCATGTATATTGTCTTTTGGCATAATGCCTACTATTTTTTTTGATTAAGTCAACTGCTTCTTCTTTTGATATTTTTTTATCAAAGTAAAGAAATAATTCCTTATATCCTATAACAGTTCTTAAGCTTTTTGCATCTCTATTTTTATTATAAAAATACTTAGCTTCATCTTCTAATCCATTTTTAAGCATTATATCTACTCTTTTATTAATTCTATCATATAAAATGCTTCTATCGACCGTAAGACCAATAAAATAAACATTATCATATAAAAGATTATCACCAGTTTTATTTTCTGCATTATTTTCTAAATTAATTAATTCACGAATAAGTCTTCTGTTATTATTTTTGTCTACCATTGAATTCGGATTTATCTTATATATTTTATCTAATAATTCAGAGTTTGTTAAATTATCATATTTATGACTATCTTCTTCTTTATTAAATCTATAATCATATAATAATGCTTTGATATAAAGTCCTGTTCCACCTACAATAATTACATTTTTATTTTCTTTTAGTAATTTATCTAGTACCTTTCTAGCATCTATTTGATAATCATATACTGTATAATCTTCATCATATTCTTTTATATCAAATAAATGATGAGGAATACCTTCTTTTTCTTCTTCTGTTACTTTTGCAGACGCTATATCTATTTTTTTATATACTTGCACACTATCTGCATTAATTATTTCTGCATTATATTTTTTAGCAAGTTCTATACTTAACTTTGTTTTACCTACGCCCGTTGGTCCCGCTATTACTATAATCATAATTTCACCTTTTTTCTAATGTCTTAAATGTTTTCCATTTTGGATCATCATTATTTATTTCATTTATTATTTCTTCAAGATTTAATTCTGAAACTTCATCTATTACTTTCTTTGCCAAATCTATGCTCATTACTTTTGTATCGCCATCTTTAAAGAAAATTTTATCTTCAATTATATCTAAAATGGTAACATTATATTTATCTATTAGTTCTTTATTTGTTATATCATAATCATTATAAATATCGTTAGAAAAGAATTCTAAATAATTATTATAAAATAAATAATCCGTTACTAAATGTAATAAATATCCTTTATTCAAATCAGAATCCAATGTATTCTCATCCAAATACCTTTTTAAATTTGGTTTACTTGTTTTAATACCATAATGTGATGCCTTTTTATCCTCATACAAATCTGGTTTAATTGCACCCAAAAGAAATTCATTATGATTTTTAATATTACCATGTTTTCTAATATATTCTTCAACGACTGCTAAATGAACTACAAATCCCGCCATAATTTCTCCTTAATTTTTTCAACAATATATTTATTTCATATTTCAGTAATGAATTTATGAATAATTTTTAATAATACTATCTAGTTCTCTTTTATATCTATAAACATGTTCAACATTTTGTGCTGGTTCTGTTTTTATTGTTTCGCCATCTTGATATATAACATTATTTTTAGGAAATAATTCTATATATTCATCTATATAATTTTTTCCAATTGAGTTTGCAATGCGTCTCATTGCTGTTTCAGTTACCTGATGTAAGCACAAATTTTTTTCTTTTCTACTATCTGTATTTATATAATTATAATATATTTCTTCATAATTAACAGGCTCTAAAATATTAATTTTTACCTCATTATCTGTAGGAAAATAGTTATCTAACTCTTCTATTTTTCCATCTATTTTTATAGCGACAGGTATTATACTTGGTTTGAATTCATCACCAATTGAAGAAAATAATATTCTTTCAGCTCCTGTTCTACCTTTATAAATATTCCCATCATCTTCAATATAGGCACCTTCAGGAAAAATACTAAGAATATGACCATCCTTTAGTAACTTTGCCGAATATTCTAAACACATCTGTGAGTATACTATTCCACCATGTGCTTCTATTGGAAAACCATTTAAATATTTATTTACAACATTTTTTCTTAAGGTATCATTCTTATACATCAACCTTGAACTTATCAAACTAATAATATCTTTATCTATAACACATGGAACATAAAATATATCCATTAAACAACTATGATTAGACACAAGAATTGCAGATTTATTTTCTTTAATATTCTCTAATCCATTTACACTTATGTTTAATTTTTCTCTTAACTCTCTTAATTCATCAAGTTTACTTATCGTTACTTACCTCTTCAAATACAAGTTCACTCATTATTTTATGTCCATCAAAATTATAATGTAATCCATCATCAAATAAAGGAATATTATTTATAAATATGCTTTCAATATTATTTTTTTGAAAATAATCTATTATTTCTTTCCTCTTATTTTCACTGTTTTCATCAAAAATTATACTTGCATTTACTTTATAATCAAAATTAGCTGGCAAAATATAAATAATATCTGGAAATTTACTATTAAAATACTTTTTTCTATCATCTATATCCTCATACATATCAGAAATAGTTTTTTTATACCATAATAAATCCTCTATTACTTTTTCTGAACTTTTATTATATTTCATTTGTAAATCATTTGTTCCAAGAGAAATTATTAATGTATCAACAGGAGCATTGGTCCTAAAAGTTGATATAAAAGATTCCTTGCCATTCTTATATGTTTTTAAAGTTTCTTCATTTCCTGCAAGCCTACCAGGTAACCCTTCTTGTAAAATTTTATATTCACTTCCAAGTTTTCTTTGAAGAATATTAGGCCACTGTTTTTCATCTTCTATTCTTTTACCTAATATAAAATTATCTCCCCAAGTATTTGAATCACCATATATTAATATTTTTTTCTCCTTAAACCGCTCTTTTAAATAATTTATCTAATTCATATTTTGGATAATGTATTATTGTTGGTCTACCATGTGCGCAATTAAATGGATTCTCGCACTTTTTTAACCTTTCAATTAAAGTCTTCATTTCTTCCATAGAGATTGGATCACCTGCTTTAATAGATGCTTTACATGCCATCATTGCAGAAATACTATCATTAAATCTTTCTAAATCAAAATTCTTGTTCATAGTTATTATCTTTTCTAGGCAGTTTCTAATAAATACTTCTTCTAAACCTTCTTTAAACCAAGTAGGATGTGCTTTAACAATAAATGAATTCATACCAAATTCTTCAATATCAATACCTAGACTTTTTATAAAATCCATATGTTCTTTTATTATTAAAAATTCTTCCTTTGGATATTCTAAATTTATTGGAAATAACATACTTATTGTATCTTTAGTAGGATTTGCCATTGCCTTTTTATATTTTTCATAATTTATTCTTTCTGCCGCAGCATGTTGATCCATTAAATACATTCCTTTTTCACTATGGCATACAATATATACACCAAGTACTTGTCCAACAGGTTCCATAAGTGGGAATTCTCTTTTTTGTTCTTCTTTTGTTTCTGGTGGTTGATAATTATAATCATTTTCTTCTTCTTTTATAATATTGTCATTAGATGAAAAATCAAGTACATATTCCTTTACTTCTTTTTTTTCTTCCTCATTAACATTAATAGTTTCTACTATATTATCAACTTTTACACTAGAATTATCTACTGTAGGCGCTAAAAAATGAGAATTTAATGCTTCTTTAATTTTTTCAAAAACTAAATTTTTTAAGTCATCAAAATTACTAAATTTAATATCCATTTTTGATGGATGAACATTAACATCTGTTAATGATGGATCAACATCAATATTTAAAACTACTACTGGATACCTATTATCAAATTTATATTTATGATATGCATCATTTATTACTTTATTAAGTTCTGAATTTCTAACTACTCTTCCATTTACAATAGTTATTATATGATTTCTATTAGACTTAGTAACTTCAGGAAGTGATACATAACCATATACTTCATAATCATTTGTTTCACCTTTAACTAAAAGCATTTTTTTAGAAGTTTTGACTCCATATATATCATTTATTGTTTTAAGTAAATTACCGCTTCCACTAGTTTTAAGTACAATATTACCATCATTAATAAGTGTAAACCTAATATTTGTATGAGATAGAGCCTCTCTACTTACAACCTGCGTAACATTAGCAAGTTCTGTATATAAACTATTTAAATACTTAAGTCTAGCAGGTGTATTATAAAATAAATCTTTTACTTCTATAATAGTACCTCTTCTCATTTCACCATTTTCTTTTTTTACTAAATCTCCTGCTTCAAGTGTATAAATAACGCTATCTGTTCCATCACAAGAAGATATAACAACATTTGATACACTTGCGATTGATGGAAGTGCTTCACCTCTAAATCCTAATGTATTTATATTAAACAAATCATCCTCATCTTTAATCTTACTTGTTGCGTGTGAACCAAAACAAAGAAGTGCATCATCTTTGTCCATTCCAATACCATTATCAGTTACTTTTATTGATTTTACACCTGATGATTTCAATTCTATTTTAATTTCAGTACTTTTAGCATCAATACTATTTTCTACAAGTTCTTTAACAACTGATGCACATTTTTCTACTACTTCACCAGCCGCTATTTTATTTGCGAGTGATTCACTCATTACTCTTATTTTTCCCATATATTACCTACTCCCAATAAACTATATTATAATAAAAAAGATTATTAATCTTTTTTCATAACTAATTTCATATTATCTGAATTTAATAATTTATTATACTTTTCTAATTCTAAATTAACTGTAGATTCGTCCAAATCAAATTTTTCATGAGTTGAAGGCAAATCTTCTTTAAATTCATCATTATTTAATTTTTCCATAAAATTATTCATAAACTTTTCACTAGAAGATTTATTATTTTCATTTAGCTTACCTAGAAATTCTCCTGTTATCGAATCTATCACGATTAACGGTGTATAAACTTCATCAATTGAATCAGTATTAATTTCACAAATTTTTGATCCACCTATACTTACTAATGTATTAAAAAATCTATCAACATTTTGTTTTCTCTCTATTAAAAAGTCAATCACAACTTTATTATCTCTTCTATATACCTCATCTAATGATGCATTCATTATGTATAGTTGATCAACCTCTTTAAAATCATCTCTAAGCATTTTCATTCTTTTTTGAAATTCTTTTTCTGACATTTGTCCGTTATCATATAATTCTTGGTAAAAGAAATAACTATCAATAAGTCCATTCTCCATAATAATTATATCTGGATTTTGTTTTTTTGCGTCATCTAAATCTTTTTTTATTGCTTCTATCATATGATCATTAAATTTTAATGATGGCATATTTCTTACATTTTTATATGTCAAATCAGTAACAGGATCATCTAATACTTTAACAGTTATTCCTTGTTCACTAAAAAATTCTTTTATTTTTTCAATACATAAAGTCTTTCCTGTTTTAGGTAATCCGCATAATTCTATTACATAAGGTTCTACTTTTTCACTTGATATTATATCCTTAATTTTATTTCTTTTAATTAGTGATTTTTTAATTTTTTCTAGTCTTCTAATAATTAATTTTCTTTCCATATCATCTGAATCAAAATCATATTTTACCATATTCCCACCTCTAAAATATCTATCTATAAATATTATATTAATAAAAACAATATATGTATAAATTAATTATAACAAAAAAGAAAAAGAATTCAATGATTTTTATTATTCTTTTTCTCCTAACTCAAATAAAATTAGTTATTATTTGTATATCGTTTTACTTGCTCTAATTCACTTTCTAAATTACTTCTATAATTTAATTTAACTATTTCCTCTTCTAAAACACAAAGTTTTACTAAATACTTTTTTAATATTTCTAATTCGATACTTGGATTTAATTTTATACTATTATAATTTTCTATAACACTATTTATATATTCATTCCCTATATTTGATAATTTTATTTTATATTTTTCTTTTAATTCTTCATTCATATTTGGATCTATTTTATCCATTACTTTCTTTATTTCAAGAAGAAATTCATTAGAAACAATATCATTATCTTTTTTTGGAAGTTCAAGTAACCCAGAATTATTTTCATCATATTTGTTTTTCAATTGTTTTTCTAGATACAAAATATCATATAGTGTTAATGATTTAATACTTTTATCTTTTAATAAATTGTATAATGGTATTAACTCATTTGCTACTCTCTCATTATCTTTTATATCGCACATATAATATTTTGAATAAACCTTTAGTCTTTCCTTTGTATCAAATACAAGACACTTTTTCCATCCTGAGTATTTCACAATAGCAAAATCCGGATTAATCGTTGATAGTATTTTACAGTCTTTAGCATAGTATCCATCTGATATAATTGTTATATATAAATCTTCTACCTTACATTTTCTCATAAAACCTCCCGTGCAATATATAATAACATAAAACTATATATATTGCTATACTCTATTTTGAATCTTCTCCTTTTAAATATTCTCTTAATGACTGCACAACTTCTTCTGGAAGTACTTTCTTTAATTCTTCATCACTAGCATTTTTTATACCCGTTAAATTTTTAAATTCTTTAATTAATGCTTTTCTTCTTTTTTCACCTATTCCAGGAATATTATCTAATACTGATGAAAGTGATCCTTTACTTCTTATTTCTTTATGATAACTAATCGCGAATCTATGAACCTCTTCACTTATTTTTTCTAGGAAATGAAATAAATTACTATCTTTTTCTATTTCAATTTCTTTTTCATCTGAAACAAGCGCACATATTCTATGTTTATCATTCTTTTGCATACCATAAACAGGTATATCTAAACATAAATTATCAAGTATTTCCTTACATGCATTTATTTGAATAAGTCCACCATCAACTAATATTAAATCTGGTTTAATTAAATTATCATTAATAACTCTTGAGTATCTTCTTTCTATTACTTCTTGCATTAAATGATAATCATCTTTTGCATCACCCTTTATTTTATATTTTCTATAATCTTTTTTACTAGCTCTTCCATCTACAAATACAACCATACCACTTACAGTATAAGTACCAAATAAATGAGAGTTATCAAATGATTCAATTCTATGAATTGTAAAGCCTAATTTTTTACTTAATTCTTCATTTGCTTTTACACTTCTATCTAAATCATTTTTAATTAAATCAAATTTTTCCATTATCTTAATTTTAGCATTTTCTTCTGCCATATCTATTAAATGTTTTTTAGGTCCTTTACTTGGAGATAATACTTTTACACCTAGTGCATCTGATAAAAGATCTAAATCTAAAAAATCTGGTACAAGAATTTCTTTAGGTAAATCATTATTTTCATAAAACGATAATATAAAGTTATTTAAGCATTCTTCTTTTTCTTCATTTTGTTCATAAATATAACTATTTCTTTCAACCAGTTGTCCACTTCTAGAATGAAATACCTGCATAGATATATAACCTTTATATTCATAAGCATTAAATATATCTCTATTTACATTATCAGTTAAATCTATTTTTTGTTTTTCAAGTACTTTATCTATATAATCTAATAATTCTTTTATTTCTCCTGCCTTTTCAAAATTTAATTTTTCTGATGCGTCATACATATCTTTTTTTAACTTAATTACTATATCATTATAATTACCATTTAAAAAGGAAGTTATTTCTTTTACCATTTCTTCGCATTTTTCTTTATCTACATTTTTAGTACAATATCCAAGGCACTCACCTATATGATAATATAAACATGGTTTATCAGGAAATGTTTTACATTTTCTAAGAGGATATATTCTATTTAACATATTTACAATACTTCTTGCAGCATATGAACTAGGATATGGTCCAAATAATTTAACATCTTTTTTTACTCTTTTATGTCTTGGCCTTACAATATCAAGTTTTGGATATGGAATAGTAGTAAGCGCTATATATGGATATGATTTATCATCTCTAAAAATAATATTATATTTAGGATCATATTTCTTTATTAAATTAATTTCTAAAAGAAATGCCTCTTTTTCTGACTCTGTAACTATATACTCAAATGTTGATATATTTGAAACAAGTGCTTTTGTTTTACCTGTTTTTTCTCCTCTAAAATAACTACTTACTCTATTTTTAAGTATTTTTGCTTTACCTACATAAATAACCTTACCTGTATTATCTTTCATAAGATAACAACCTGGTTTTCTAGGTAATAATGCAAGTTTACTTTGTATATGTTTTTTTGTATTTTCATCCATATTAATCATTCCTTCTAAATTATTTTACCATATTTTTATAAATTATAGTATAATTGTTTTAGGTGAAAAGAATGTATATTATAGATAAGAATGCTGAAAATGAAATAATTATTAAAAAATCAAGATTTATTACAAAACTATATTATATTGAGGACGTAAATAAAGTTAATGATATTATTAATGAACTAAAAAAAGAATACAAAAAATGTACTCATATTTGTTACTCGTATATTATAGGACCAAATGCTAAAGCAGTTGATGATGGTGAACCATCTGGTACAGCTGGTAAACCCATTTTAAATGTGCTTCAAAAAAAGAATATGACTAATGTTTTATGTGTTGTTATTAGATATTTTGGTGGAATTAAATTAGGTGCTGGTGGACTTGTTAGAGCATATACTAAAAGTGCATCAGAAGTAATAAAATTAGTTAATTTAATGGAAAAATAAAAATTAGGAAAAACTCCTAATTTTTTTATTTTATAACTAATTTAAAGGAAAACCATATTGTCTCAAAGAATATTCATGATTAGAAACTTTCTCTCCATTACATTGTTCTATAAAACCTTCAACATCATACTTTCTATGTTTACCCTTTTTCTGTTTTTTATACATTTTATATAAACAGTATGACATTCTAAAGTTAGATTTTTCGTCGTTATCTTCATAATTTTTGACATATTCATCATAACTGGCTCCAACATAGAATTTATCACTTTCAATTGGTACATTATTATTAAGCACTTTTATAAAAGAATCATAAGTTTTTTGCATTTCTTCTGAATCATTTTGGCCTAATTCTGCTAATTCTCTCATTTTTATCACTAAACTTAGAAGTGTATAATCTCTTGCTGCAGTAAAGCCTCTCATAAAACCAATACCAGTATGTAAATCCAATTTAAAATCCTCTGCTATTTGATTAACTATAGTTGGAAGATTGTCATAATCAACTGAATCACTATTAAATGATTCATTTATTGCTGAATAAATAATTTCTTTCAAAAAATTTGTTCTTTTCATTTTAAAATTCCTCCCCCTTTTTCAAAAGATGGACATTATATTAGCATTAAAGTACTTTTTTGTCAAATTTTTAAAATATTATTTATAACAATTAGTATTATTCTTTAAGTTATCAGCAAAATTTGATATTCTTTTACTCATTACTTCTGTATCTTTTATTCCAAGTAAATACATAAGTTCCCAAGCATCATGATACGCTATTTTAACATTTGCAGATAAATTTTTACTTTTTTGATAATTTTTTATAGTATCTATTTCAGTTTTATAATAGCTATTCATATATTCTAAATCATATACTAAATCAGAATCTATATATGGTTTTAATTCGTTTTTAAATGAAGTAGTACATTCATTCATTTTAGTGTCATCTTGTCTAAAGAATGAAAGATCAGTACCTATATTATAACTACTATGATATCTATTTATCATTTCTACCATTGATTCTTTTACATCTACTGTTGATCTATTTTCATCGTCTTCTGCTGAAAATGTATATGATCCAGTATATATTAAGGCATTATCAGTTGTTATATATTTCTTCATAGTAACATAATACATAATTGTTACATTATCACTATTTTTAAGTACTTCTTCAAGCATATTTTTTTCGTTATTATCTTCATCATAATATGTTAATTTTGATAAAATATTAGGTATATCAAATTCTACTTCTAAACCTAATTTATTAGCGTATTTATATGCTGCTTTTGCAAAATTAATATATGCGATTCTTCTTTTACAGTTTTTAGCATCTTCACTTTGTCCGCCAATCCATTTTCCATAACCAAAATCTTCGTTTCCATTACCATAAAATTCTATATCATAATGCATACCTTCTACTCTAGCATTAATTCCCTCTTTACTCATTTTGTCATTAAATGATTTTATTTCATCATAATATGTATTAATTGTTCTTTCATATCCATCTTCTTTAATTGAAGTAGGATCACCTATTAAATTATATATTTTTATATCTTTACTATTTGCATAGACAATAAAATCTTTGAAAGTATCTAATAAATATCCTGATTCAATAGGAATATATATTTTATTAATTCCATTTTCACTAAATAAATCTATTACTTTTTCTCTTAATTCTTTATTTGTAACATATTTAAGTTCATTTTCATCATTTATATTTACCCAAAACCAAGTAGATCCCTCATTTACCATATTTGTATTACACTTATCTTTTGTAACTCCAGTCACCTTTTTAATTTTCTTATCATTAAACTCTTTTTTTATACATAAATTTAATGAATCAGAATAAAATGCAAGTTTTATTTTACCATCACTATTTATAACTAAATTACCACTATCAGGACTAGTTCCCTTATATTTTAATTCTTCGTTATTTTTTAGTTTTCCATTTTCAAATTCAAAATTATAATTACCTGTAATATTATTTTGAAAATAATAATATTTAACAGAATCACTAATTCCATATGCTGAATCTATAAATGCTTCTTCTTTTGATTTATTTATAACATCTAATACTTTAGGGACAGCAATTACCATAATTACAGATAAAATAATTATAACCGCAAGTAATTCAATTAATGTAAATCCTTTTTCTCTTTTCATACTTTTCTTCCTTTTCCTTAAAAAGAACCTAAAATTAATTTTTAAGTTCTTCTAATTTTACACTTACAAGTTTTGATACACCAGATTCTTGCATAGTAATACCATAAAGTACATCAGCATATTCCATTGTTTTCTTTTTATGTGTAATTATTATAAACTGAGTATCACCCTTGAATTCTTTTAAATATTTACCAAAATTATCTACATTTACTTCATCAAGTGCGGCCTCAACTTCATCAAGTATACAAAATGGTACTGGTCTTACTTTCAATATTGAAAATAATAACGCAATTGCGGTTAAAGTTTTTTCACCACCTGATAAAAGTGATATATGTTGTAATTTCTTTCCTGGTGGAAGTGCAATTATATCAATACCTGTTTCAAGAATATTAGATGGATCTGTAAGTTTAAGTTCTGCCTTACCACCATTAAATAATTTTCTAAAAGTTTCATTAAATGCTTCTTTAATCTTATTAAATGTTGATGAAAATTTATCTTTCATTATGTCATCCATTTCAGTAATAATTTCTAAAAGAACATTTTCAGCATTTGTTAAGTCTTCTTTTTGTTTATTTAAAAACTCATATCTTTCTTTTACTCTATCATACTCTTCTATCGCACCAACATTAACATCTCCTAGAGATTTTATTTCTCTTTTTAGAGTACTAACTATGCTTCTTGCTTCATCAGAATCAATTTCAAGGATATATTTTTCTTTTGCTTTTTCATAAGAAATAGAATAATCATTTGTAAGTATATTAAGTAAATTATCTATTTTAACATCTAATCTGTTAACTTTAATTTCATGACTCTTTAATTCTTCTTGAGCCTTATTATATTCTTGATTATTATTTTTAAGTGATGACTCATTATTTATTAAATCTTCATTTTCTAGTTCAATTTTTTTATGAATTTGATTAATTTCAATATTTAGTTCATCTCTTTTTTCTATTTCTTTATAATATTCATTTAATATTTTTTCTTCTTCATTAGTAATAACATTATTTACTATATTTTGATTATTATATAATTCTGTCATTAAAGTACTTTTTTCATTTGTTAAATCATCTAATACATTATATTTATTCTTAAGTATTTCACTATTTGAATTTACACTAATAATTATAGAATTTTTTTCAAGTTCTAAATTAGTATAATTATCATCTACTTCATTAATTTTGTTTTCTATTTCTTTTATTTCAGAATCTAAAACATCAATGTCTTTTATTACATTTTCTAGTTCATATCTTTCACTTAGTATGCTACTCTTTTTAAGTGATCCACCTGTTATTGAACCACCAATATTTACAACTTCACCAGTCATTGTTACTACCTTATATCTATTTTTTAATTTTTTTGATATAAGATTTGCATTATCTATATTATCAACAACAACGATTGTTCCAAGAAGACTTAAAACAATATTTCTATACTTAGTATCATATCTTACTAAATTAGATGCTATATCAACAAAACCATTCATAGATTTTATAGTTTCATAGCTTTCACTATCAATACTTCTTGGTTTTATTACGCTTATTGGAAGGAAAGTTGCTCTTCCAAGATTATTATTTTTTAAATATCTAACTGCTTCTTTAGCATCTTCTTCATTATCACAAACAATATGCGATACACTGCTCATCAAAGATACTTCAAGTGCTTCAGAATATTTTTCTTCAAATTCAAGTAATTTACCAAGTACACCATGTATACCTGTTAGTTTAGGATTATTGAGTACATTTTTTACACTATATGGAAGTGATGAATTATTTTCGAGTGAATTCATTAATACTTCTTTTCTATGTTTTTGAGCTGTTATTTCTCTTAATTTTTGATTTAATTTACTATTTAAATTTTCTTTATTTTTTTCTATTTCACTAAGTTTTATTTCAGTATTATTTAATTTTTCGCCTATTATTTTATTATTTGACTTTTCTGATTCTATTTCTTTATTTAATGCTGATATTTGAGATTCAATTTTTAATATTTTTTCTTTTAAAGATATTATATTATCATGAAGTTTTACATCTTCTGAATTATATTTACTTCTTTCAGAAATCATTGCCTTTTCACCAGATAATTTTTCAGCATTAGCGCTTACCTTTACAAGTTCTTGTTGTTTTAAATAAAGTTCACTATTAAGTTTACTTATATTATTTTTTATTGTTTCAATCTTTGCTTGTTCACTAGAATTTTCTGATAACATTTTAGTAATTGAAAGTGTAAGTTCACTTACCTTTTCCTTGCTATATTTATATTCATAATTATATTTTTCTATATCATTTACAGTAAGAGCAATTTCTACATTTTCTAACTTTTCTTTTTTTTCTAAATATATTTTAGCATCTTCACTTTGTTTTTTAAGTGGTTCCATATTTGTATTTAATTCAGATATAATATTTAAAGCAGAGGTACGGAGCATCTGATATTCCTTGTCGCCCAGCGTCTGTGACGGTGCGACTACGATGGAGTCACCGGTGTGCACGCCGACCGGATCAATATTCTCCATATTACATACCGTGATGCAGTTGCCGTTCGCATCACGCATTACCTCGTACTCGATCTCTTTCCAGCCTGCGATGCAGCGCTCCACGAGCACCTCTCCGACACGGCTTAAACGGAGTCCGTTTGTCAGGATCTCGATCAGCTCGGTCTCATCGTGTGCAATACCGCCGCCGCTTCCGCCAAGCGTGTACGCCGGGCGGAAGTACAACGCCATGTTCATCGCTTACAACGGCCGCTGGATTTCGCCGGCCCGCTCGCCCTACCCCTTCTACATCAAGACGCTCCTGCCCAACTACCGCGAATTCAGTGACATCCGCTACTTCACGTCGCTCATCGAAGTCGCCCAGGAACGCCATGCCTTCCCGGAAGACTTCCTGTCGCCCGTCCAGATTCCCTTCGACGACGGCCGCAAGTTCCGCATGGGGCCGCTCATCTGCGAAGACAGCTGGGATGAAAACTATCCCTTCAAGCCCATGAGCTATTTAGGGAAAATGTACGACATCGACATGTTCATCAACATTTCCAACTCGCCTTTCACCCTGGGCAAGACCCAGCGGCGTCACCGCCTCTTCGGCCAGGCCATCGACAAGGTCCACTGCCCGGCCATCTACGTCAACTGCACGGGTATCCAGAACAACGGCAAGAACATCTACACCTTCGACGGCGCCAGCAGCACGTACCAGAAAGACGGTTCGCAGCACGTCGAATGTACGCCTTTTACGGAAGAAATGGTCATCGTCGACTTCGATGAAAAGGCCCAGCGTTTCGTCTCGCCGTCGCACTTGCAGCCGGAAAAGTCTCCCATCGAAGACATCTACGCCAGCCTGCACTACGGCCTGAAATCCTTCATGGATGCCATTGGCGTCCATAAAGTCGTCCTCGGCGTCTCCGGCGGCATCGACTCAGCCGTCAACGCCGCCCTCTATGCGACGGCACTGCCGCCGGAAAACATCCTGCTGGTCAACATGCCCAGCTGTTACAACTCGGACATGACCAAGAGCCTGGCCAAAGAACTGGCCGACAACATCGGCTGCCTGTACACGGTCGTCCCCGTCCAGGACAGCCTGGAATTGACGCGGCACCAGTTCGAAGGAGCCGGGCTCAGCCAGAAAGGCCAGGACAAGGGTCATCTGGAACTGACCAGTTTCATTGAAGAAAACATCCAGGCCCGCGACCGTTCGAGCCGTATCCTGGCCGCAGCGGCGGCAGCCTTTGGCGGCGTCTTCACGTGCAATGCCAACAAGGCGGAACTGTCCGTCGGCTACGCCACCCTCTACGGCGACAGCGCTGGCTACCTGGCGGCTACGGCGGACCTGTGGAAGCATCAGGTCTACGACCTGGCCCGTTACCTCAATGACCAAGTCTTCCAGCGCGAAGTCGTGCCCCAGGGCAGCATCGACATCGTCCCCAGCGCCGAACTGTCGGACAAGCAGGATATCACCAAGGGTCAGGGCGACCCGATCATCTACCCCTATCACGACTACCTCTTTGCCGCCTTCGTCGAACGCTGGCAGCGGGCCACGCCGGAAACCATCCTCGAATGGTACATCAACGGCACCCTGGAAAAGAACATCGGCTGCAGCGTCGATGTCCATCAGCTCTTCCCGACGGCAAAAGCCTTCATCGACGACCTGGAACGGTGGTGGCGCCTCATCGCCGGCTTCGCCGTCGCCAAGCGCATCCAGAGCCCGCCTATCCTCTCCATCAGCCGCCGCCCCTTCGGCAGCGACCTGCGCGAAGCCCAGCTGGCACCGTACTACACGACACGCTACCTGGAAATGAAAGAACGGCTGCTGGCGAGAGATTAGCCGTTAGGGGTTAGGGGCTCGTGATTAGTGGCTCGTGGTTCGTGGCTCGTGGCTCGTGATTAGTGGTTCGTGGCTCGTGGCTCGTGGCTCGTGGTTCGTGGCTCGTGGTTAGCGGCCCGCCTGGCTCTCCTGATAGGAGAGCTGTCAGCGAAGCTGACTGAGAGGTTGCTCTTTCAACATAGTTTGTAGTACAGAGTTTGTAGTTTGTAGAAGATGGTTTCAAATTTTTAACCATCCGCTAACCACTAAAAAAAGGGGCTATCGCACGAAGGCTTCTGCCATCATGTGAGGTCCCTTTGGCTTTATAGTTTGTAGTACGGAGTTCGTAGTTTGTAGAAGATGGCTTTAAATTTAAAAACCTTCACTAAAAACTACAAACTGAATACTCAAAAAGGCTTGTCGCACATGCGACAAGCCTTTTTTCATACTACATATCTTTCAGTCTCCCGACTGTTTGTTTAGGACGGACCCGTTTGTGTCCGAATGTTTCTACGATGATGAACATCATGGGGATGAGGAAGACCCCGAAGATGGTCGCAACGGACGTACCGAAGACGACGGTAATGCCCATGGTGACTCGCGATGCGGCGCCGGCGCCGCTGGCCATGGCCAGCGGGATGGAGCCGACGACGAAGGCCAGGGACGTCATGATGATCGGGCGGAGACGGATCTTGGCGGCTTCGATAGCAGCCGATACGGGATCCATGCCGCGTTCATCGACACGGACTTTGGCGTATTCGATGATCAGAATAGCGTTCTTGGCGGCCAGGCCGATGACGGCCAGCAGACCAATCTGGAAGTAGAGGTTATTCTGCTGGTTCAGGAGATAGGCAAAGACCGATGCCCCGAAGAGGCCTGCCGGCAGGCTGAAGAGTACGGCGAACGGTACTTTCCAGCTTTCATACAAGGCAGCCAAGACGAGGAAGACGAAGAGGATAGCCAGGGCAAAGACGTAGATAGTCTTGTTGCCGGCTTCGATTTCTTCACGGCTCATGCCGCTCCATTCGTAAGCATAGCCTTCACCCAAGGTGTCGGCAGCGACTTCTTTCAAGGCATTGATGGCATCACCAGAGCTGTAGCCATTGGCCGGAGCCCCTTGGATGGTGATAGCCGGATAGTCGTTGAAGCGGTTGATGATCGACGCCGAACCAATCGGTTTCGGACGGACGAAGTTCGATACCGGTACGAGCTGGTTGGCACTATTGCGGACGTAAATGTGGTTATTGGCATCGACAGTTTCACGGAATTCCGGAGCTGCCTGGATGATAACCTTGAAGTTACGGCCAAAGATGGTAAAGTCGTTGACCTGGTAAGAACCATAGAAGGACTGAAGCGTCGAGTAAAGGCTGCTCAGGCTGACGCCTTCCTTGGCGACTTTGTCGCGGTCGATGTCGAGCTGATAGCCCGGCGTATCGGCAGCAAAGGCCGTATAGACCGAACCGATTTCCGGACGCTGGCGGGCAGCGGCGATGAATTTATTCGCTGTATCCGACAGTTCAGCTGTCGTATGGCTGCCGCGGTTTTCCAGCTGCATCGTAAAGCCCGACGACGTGCCCATGCCGTCGATGGGCGGCGGGTTCATGGCGATGACCGTAGCCTGGGGAATCTGATTGCCCATAGCCATGATTTTGCCGACCAGGGCATCAGCGGACTGACTCTTATCCGGCCGTTCCCCCCAGTCCGTCATACCGATGAAGGCCGTCGCCCCATTGGACTTCGTGCCGCCGGCGAGGATACTGAAGCCGACGACGTTCATGACCTGGGAAACGCCAGGCTGCTGCTGCAGCCAGTTGCTGATCTGTTCACTGACTTTTTTCGTTTCCGTCTGGGATGTCCCTTCAGGCAGGGTCATATTCATCATGACGAAGGCGTTGTCTTCCGACGGGACGAAGCCTGTCGGCATGACCTTGAAAACACCGCCAGTAACACAGCAGAGAATGACCAAGAAGGCTACCACCCATTTCAGATGGAGCTGCAAATGGGCCAGACGCAGGCCGTACCAGGCAATGAGTTTGTCAAAGGCATCATTGAATCTCTGGAAGAATTTGTAAATGCCCTTGGGATTGTCATTGGGTTTGTGGACATTCAAAATAGACGCACACATAGCCGGTGTCAGGGTCAAGGCGACGAAGGCCGAAATGAGGACCGACACGGCGATGGTCAGGGCGAACTGACGGTAAAGGATACCGCTCATGCCGCTGATGAAGCTGACCGGAATGAAGACGGCAGCCAAAACGCAGGCGACACCGATAACCGGGTTCTGTACGTTTTCCATGGCGATGATTGTCGCTTCCCGCGGACTTCGGGCGTTGTACTTGATTTCATATTCGACGGCTTCGATGACGACGATAGCATCGTCGACGAGGAGGCCGATAGCCAGGACCATGGCGAACAAGGTCAGGGTGTTGATGGAGAAGTCCAGGACCTTGAAGCAGGCAAAGGTGCCCAGCAAAGAGACAGGGACGGCGATGAGCGGGATCAGCGTCGACCGGCCGCTCTGGAGGAAGAGGTAGACGATGAGGGCGACCAGCAGCAGGGCTTCGATGAAGGTATGGATAACTTCTTCGATGGAAGCCCGAACGAAGGACGTACTATCGTAAACGACTTCATAGTCCATATCGGACGGGAAAGAAGCCTTCGCCTTTTCCAGAACCTTGATAGCCCCGCTGACAGTCTGCATAGCATTGGCATCCGCCGTCAGACTGATCATGAAACCGGCAGCGTTACCGCCGTTGAGGTTACTGGTAACGGTATAGTCCTTGGAACCGAGACTGACATCGGCAATATCGCCGACGCGGACCATGGTGCCGTCGGAATTGGTGCGGACAATGACGTTCTTGAACTGTTCCGCCGTCTGCAGACGACCATCCGTACGCATGGTGTACTGGTAAGTCTGGTTATTCGGTGACGGCTGGGAGCCGATGGTCCCGACAGCAGCCTGCTGGTTCTGGGTACTGATGGCTGAGATGACGTCAGTCGGCGTAATATTCAGGATACTCATCTTCATCGGGTTGAGCCAGATACGCATGGCGTAGTCAGAGCCGAATTCCTGGACGTTCCCGACACCCGAAACAGATTTCAATTCATCCATGAAGTACTGGGTTGCATAGTTCTTCATGAACGTCGCATCGTAAGAGCCATTAGGAGAAATCAAGGCGAAGACCATAGCTGTCGAACTCGTCGACTTCTGGACGGTAACGCCGGTCTGAGTGACTTCAGACGGCAAGGTCGACTGGACCTGGCTGACGCGGTTCTGGGTATTGACCGTGTCCATGTCGTCGTCACTGCCCGTTTCAAACTGGGCTGTCATGGAATAATAGCCCGAGTCATTAGAAGAACTTTCCATGCTGACCAGGTCATCAACACCGACCATCTGACGTTCGATGACGCTGGCGACGGTCGTGCCGACGACTTCGGCATTCGCCCCCGTATAGGTAGCCGATACACTGACCTGCGGCGGCGTAACCTTCGGGTACTTGGCAACCGGCAGGGTCGCCATCGACAACAGGCCGAGGATGGAAATGATCAGCGAAATGACGATGGCGAAGATAGGCCGGTCGATAAAGAACTTAGATATCACGATCCCGCCTCCTAACTATTGGTCGACGAAGCGTCAGACGACGTATCGGAACTGTCGTTGTCGATATCGGCTTTGGTCAGCAAGTGCTGGTCCAGAGTAGCGCCTTTGGCTTTCTGATAGCCGTCGACGATGATCGTGTCGCCGTCCTGGAGACCATCGGTGATGATCCAGAACTTGCCGACTTTCTGGCCCGGCGTGACTTCGCGGTTCTGAGCCTGGCCATCGCCGTCGATGACGGAGACGTAATATTTACCCAGCGTCTGCTGAACGGCGCGCTGCGGTACGGACAAAGCATTGCGCTGGATCTGGGTATCGGAAATGACCGTCGCATAGAGGCCCGGGATAAGGAGATTGTCCGGGTTGTCGAAGACGGCCTTGACGATGATCGAACCGGAGTTGCCATCCATGCCGTGGTTGACCTGGGTGACGCGGCCTTCATAGGGATACATGGAGCCATCGCTCAAGCGGAGCAGGAGATGGTCGCCCCAGCTGCCGGCGTTGTCTGCAGCCTGTTTGGTCATCTGCAGGTATTCGGCTTCACTGATGGAGAATTCCACATAGACCGGATTGGTCGAAGAAATGGTGACCAGTGCCGTCGAACCGGCCGTCGCAAAAGTACCGATAGGTACGTCGTCGACGTTCAGTTTGCCGCTGAACGGAGCATAGACGATGGTATCGTCGACGTTATCCTGAGCAGCGTCGACCTGGGCTGCATTGGCTTCGACGACAGCCTGCTGCTGCTGCGTAGCCGCTTCCTGGTCGGTGACGGTCTGCTGCGGGATGGCGTCCTGGCTGGCCAGGGTCTGGTAACGGCGCAGGTTCAGCTGCTGATTGGCCAGATTGGCTTCGGACTGGGCCTGGGTAGCCTTGGCCTGGGCCAGGGCGGCGTCATAGGTCCGGCTGTCGAGGCGGAACAACGGCTGCCCTTCCGTGACTTCCTGACCGCCTTGGACGTATTTTTCTACGACACGGCCGGAAATCTTAGGCCGGACAGGCACCTTGTCTGTTGCCGTAACGGTACCGCTGTACTCGGCCTTGACCGGCGTGTCCGCGGCGACGACTTTGTACGTGTTGACTGCAACGGGAGCCTTAGTCGCACTTTGGTTGGCCCCACAGCCGGCTAAGAGCGCGGCGATGGTGAGTACGGTGACGCTCATCGTCGCAAGTTTGCGTTTTTGTATCATCTTCACTTTCCTCCTATTTCTTTCGATTCCTGATTTTTAATGCCATAGAGCAAGACGTTGATACAGCGCTTCATATAGTCACTAAAGGTGGAATCGTGTTTGACATCATTAAAATAATCGATAATGTCATCGGCTGCGCTATGCAGGATACGCAAGAACAGGAACTTATCAAAGGGCTTGAATTCTCCTGTCTCCTGAGCTTTATCGAGGAGCCGTTCCAAAAGGAGCCAGTCTTTTTTATAGCGGGATTGCAAGCGTTCACAAGTACCGGGCATCTTTGCCAGGAGATCCGATGTTTTCCGCACGGACAGGACCTGCCAGTTGTCACTGGGCACGTCGAAATAAGCGATGAGCTTGGCTTCGCAAGTCATGGCCGGATCGCTGACGATACGCTGATGATAGGCATAGATCTTATCGGTAAAATCGGCGATGGCCTGTTCGATGATTTCCTGTTTCGACGAAAAATTTTCGTATAAAGTCCGCTTGCTGATGCGCAGATTACGGGCTAAGTCGTCCATGTGGAAATCAGAACCATGGCGGTTGATTTCACGAAGGGCTTCGGCCAGAATCTTGGCGCGGATATTTTCTGTCATGTAAACACGTCCTACTCAAAAAAATACAAGGTGCTGCTTTTGAAACTCAAACTATAAAACTCAGTACCAATTTATAGTTTAATATACAGCACCTTATAAGTCAATAAACAAGTTGATATTATTATTTTCTCAATTCTTCGGCAAATTTCCGAATCGGCAGAACTTTGTATAAAACAGCACCACAGGCCGCACCAATGCAGGTATTGGGCAAAAAGGCAACGATGAAGAACCATAAGGCGACGACTTTGGAATCGAGAACGAAAGCGGCGACAGGATAGGCGATGAGGCCGCCCAGAAGGCCGGTCCCGACGATTTCCCCAATGACGGCACCCCAGATGGAATTTGTTTTTTTATACAAAACGCCGGATAAAGCGGCGCCGATCATGCTGCCGGGATAGGCCAGGACGGTACCGACGCCCATGGCAATGCGGATGGATGAAATGCAGAAAGCACCGGCCGTCGAATAGCGCCAGCCCACGAGGACCGACAAGAGGACATTGATGAGGTGCTGCAGCGGGAAGACCCGGGCACCGCCGAAGGGAAAGGATACGAAAGGCGCCAAGAGGACGCCGATGGCGATGAAAATCGCCGTCACAGTCATTTTCTTGAGTTCAGTATTATTCACGATGTACTACAACCTTTCCATATTTTTGTAAGATAGCATCATCTAATTGATAAAAGGCATCGAAGAGACGGGCGTGAAAGGTCCCTGGACCGGCCTGGCCGCCCCCTGCCAGGGCCAGCTCGCCGCCGATGCCCATGGCCAGGATGCCGCCGGCTGCGGCTGTGAACGGGTCGGCCACGGCGGCAAAGGAGGCGATGAGGGACGTCGTCATGCAGCCCGTACCGGTCACATAGGTCAGCATGGGACAGCCATTATGGATTTCGGCCGTCTGGCGGCCATCGGAAAGGACATCGACAGCTCCGGTGATGGCGACGGTCGTCCCGAGATGGCTGGCCAAGGACGAAGCCAGGGCCGGGTCGGCAGGGCCTAGACGGCTGTCGACGCCGAAATCCTGGCCGCTCTTATGGGCTGCCAGGCAGGTGATTTCCGACGCGTTGCCGCGGATGACGGCCATAGGCAGTTCATCCAGCAGGCGCAGGGCCGCCTGGGTGCGGAAGGTCGTACCGCCGGCGCCGACGGGGTCGAAGACGATGGGCACGCCGTGGGCAGCGGCCGATTTACCGGCTGCCAGCATGGCCTCCAGGGTCCACGCCTGGAGTGTCCCCAGGTTGAGGACCAGGGCCCTGGCGGCAGCCGCCATTTCGGCGACTTCCTCGACGGCATTGGTCATAGTCGGCGACGCGCCGATGGCCAGGGTCGCATTGGCGCAGTCAGTCATGGTAACGAAATTGGTGATATGGTGAATAAGGGGCCGCTGACGGCGCAGTTCCTCAAGGGCCTTGGCGACGGCCGGAATAAGTTCCATCTTCATCCCCCCTTCTAGACGTGGAGCTTGAGGATGGCCTTCTTGATGGCCTTCCCCTGCCCGTCAGGCGCGCAGAGGCAGCGATGGCCGTCAGCCGGCGTAAAAATGGCATACGTTCCCGGCGTCATGGCAATGACCGTATCGTCGGCGACATCGGGATTGTAGAACCAGGCATCGCTGTCGGCCCGGCTGTCATCGACGACGGGGCCGGCCTGGCATAAGGGCTGCCAGCCGATGTTCTCTTCGCCTTCGAGGACGAACTGGACGTCGATGTAGTCGCGGTGGGCTTCCATCAGACGCTGGCTGGCCGGCGCCGTTTCCGTGACGTCGACATTCATGTAGTTCACCGTATCGAAGGTATGGCGTCCGGGATTCAAATCCGACTTGACCAGGGAAGACAATTTCTCGATCCACGGCCGGATATATTCCGGCAGGAAACGGCTTTCCTTTTCATACTGGGAAATATTACCTACAAACATGGGATTCCCTCCTAATCTTCATCGCTGGCTTCGCGGGCTGCGACGTTTTTATCGAACAGGGCATCGGCGAACTGGGCGGCATCGAAGGGACGCAGGTCGTCGACGCCTTCGCCGACGCCGACCCAGCGGACGGGGACGCCCAATTCCCGCTTGACCGACAAGATGACGCCGCCTTTGGCCGTCCCGTCGAGCTTGGTCAGGACGACGCCCGTCAAGGGGACGACGTCGCCGAAGAGTTTGGCCTGGCTGACGGCATTCTGGCCCGTCGTGGCATCGAGGACGAGGAGCGTTTCCTGTGGAGCCCCTTCGATGTTGCGGCTGGCAACGCGGGCCATTTTCCGCAATTCTTCCATGAGGTTGGACTTGGTCTGCAAACGGCCGGCCGTGTCGACGAGGAGGATATCCATGCCCTTGGCTTTGGCCGACGCCGTGGCATCGAAGACGACGGCGGCTGCATCGGCGCCTTCCTGATGCTTGACGATGGGTACACCGACGCGGTCAGCCCAGATGGTCAGCTGTTCCGACGCTGCCGCACGGAAGGTATCGCCGGCGGCGAGCATGACCGATTTCCCCTGCTGCTTGTAATACTTGGCCAGTTTGCCGATAGTCGTCGTCTTGCCGACGCCGTTGACGCCGACGATGAATATGACCCGCGGCCCGTCTGTTTCCGGCAGGGGTTCATCATTTTCGTTGAGCAGGGCGACGATGCATTTTTCCAAATACGGGACGACGTCGTTGCCGTCTTTGATTTCCTTCGATTTAACACCGGTCCTGATCTGGTCCAGGAGGTATTCCGTCGTTTCGACGCCAATATCGCCGGTGAGCATGACCGCTTCCAGGTCATCGTACATGTCGTCGTCGATTTTGGCATAGCCGCGGACGACGGTTTCGATATTCTGGATGAGCGAGTGTTTCGTCTTTTCTAAGCCTTTGCGCAGTTTTGAAAAAAATCCCATAGTTATGTTCCTTCCTTTAACAATTCATCTACTTTGACAGTCAGCAGGCGCGATACGCCTTTTTCTTCCATGGTCACGCCCAACAGGGTATTGGCCGCTTCCATGGTCTTGCGGCGGTGGGTGATGACGATGAACTGCGTCGCACCGCTGTAATTCTTGAGGTATCGGGCCATACGTTCGACATTGGCTTCGTCCAGGGCGGCGTCGACTTCGTCGACCAGGCAGAACGGCGCCGGATGATAGGCCAGAAAGGCCAGGAGCAGGGCAATAACCGTCAGGGCCCGTTCGCCGCCGGAGAGAAGCGTCAGGGACTGCTGTTTCTTTCCTGGCGGGCGGATATAGATTTCCACACCGGCTTCCAGGATATGTTCCTTGTCGGTCAGGGCCAGGTGGGCCGTACCGCCACCGAAAAGACGGCTGAAGATATCCTGGAAGTGGACGCCGATTTCCTTGAAGGCCTTGGCGAATTGTTCGGCCATGGCCGCGTCGATTTCAGCGACGACAGTCCGCAGTTTTTCCCGCGATTCTTTCAGGTCATCGCACTGGCGGTTGTAGAAGTCCCGCTTTTCCAGAGCCGTCTTGTATTCGTCTTCAGCTGCCGGGTTGATGGTCCCCAGGGCTGTGATCTGCCCTTTCAGGGAGGCGACCTTGTCGTGGAGCTCTTTCAGCGAGCCTTCGCGGCGGCGCTCCATGGCTTCCTGGCGGCTCAGGCCCTGCATGGCCAGCCGTTCTTCGTGATGGCTGATATCGCTCTTGTATTTTTCCCGCTGGATGTCGGCAGCGTTGCAGCGCTGCTGCCAATCCTGATGGCGCCGGCGCAGGTCGTCGACGACGCCATCCAGGTCCTGGCTCTGTTTCAAAGACTCATTGCGGGTCTGATAAAAAGTCTCTTTGGCCTGGTCGCAGCGGACCGTATCGGCTTCTTTCAAGGTAATATTTTTCGACAGTTCTGTCAACAGGCAGGCCGCTTCTTCCTGGCGGCGGCGCAAATCCTGGCGGCGCTGGACCAGAGCCTGTTCCTGTACCGTCAGTTCCTGCTGCCATTTGTCATGCTGGCGCAGCTGGTCGTCGCCATGGCTGGCCTGTTCTGTCAGTTTGGCTACGGCAATCTGCCTTTCCGTCAAGGTCTGGCGGCACTGGGCGGCTTCGGCCTTGGCAGCATCACAGGCGTCCTGCCATTGCAGGACATCGGCAGCCGGCCCCGTTTCCATATCGGCCAGGGCGGCTTCCTTGGCGACCAGCCGGGCCTGCATGTCGGCCCGTTCCTTTTCCAAGGCTTCGACGCGCTGGTCAAAATCAGCCAGGGCCTGGCGGATATCGGCCAGGCCCTTCTCTTCCTGGCCGCCCTGCCAGCGGGCCTGTTCCGCAGCCTGGCTGGCTTTGCGCCAATGGTCTTCGGCCTGGGCCAGTTCCCGGGCAGATTCTTCGGCCTGCTGGCGCAGTTCCCGGCCCTCAGCGGCCAGGGTTTCCAGACGCTGCTGGCCACGGCGGCAGATCTCCTGCAATTCCTGCAGCAGCGCCCGCCGGCTGATGAGGGAACCTTCCTGATTGCGGGCGCTGCCGCCGGTCAGGGAGCCGCCGGCGTTGAACTGCGTCCCGTCGAGACAGACGATGCGCAGGCGATGGCCGTATTTCCGGGCCACAGCCGAGCCCGTATCCATGGTATCGGCCAGGAGGGTCCGCCCTAAGAGGGATGAAAAGACCTTTTCATATTTGGCATCATAAGAAATAGCATCGGAGGCGAAGCCGAGCATGCCCGGTTCGCCGGCAGCCCGTTCTTCATCAGCTGTCCGCTGCCGGCTGCGCAGGGTATCCAGGGGCAGGAAGGTCGTCCGGCCGGCTTTTCTGTCTTTTAAATAGGAAATGGCCTGTTTGGCCGCCCTTTCGTCTTCGGCGACGACGTAACGGACGGCACCGCCCAGGGCGACGTCGATGGCGACGGCAAAGCGCGACGGAATCTGGCAGAGTTCGCCGACGGCGCCGCACAGCCGGCTGCGCCAGGGCTGGCTGGCCGTCAGGACGACTTTGACCGCCCGTCCCAGGCCTTCATGTTCCTGTTCCATGCTCTGGAGGACGCGCATGCGCTGGGAGGCGGCGTCGACATCGCCGCGCAGGCGGCGGTATTCGTCTTCTCCCTTTTTCAGGCGCTGGCCCTTTTCCTGAGCCGTCTGTCGCAGCGAGGCGGCCTGCTGTTCAAAGGCGGCGGCCTTTTTCTGGCACGCTTCCTGTTGGGCCTGGGCTTCCTCATGGCGGGCTTCTGCCGCTGTCAGGGCCTGCTTCTTGTCTTCCCACTGCTTCAGGGCCTGCTGGCAGGCGGCTTCATTTTCTTCCAGGCGGCGGCGCAGGTCTTCACTGTCCCGGCGCAGCATGAAAGCGTCGCGGCTGCGCTTGGAGTTGGCGTCGACCCGCTCCTGCAGGGCCTTTGCCGCCGCTTCGGCCTTGGCTTCGGCCTGGCCGAACAGGGTCTGAGTCAGGGCTAAAGCCTTCTGAGCCGCAGCCAGTTCGGCTGCTTTCTGGTCCTTCTGGGCCTGCAGGGTTTCTTTTTGTTCCTGCCAGGCTGCCTGGCGCTGCTGCAGCTGAGCGGCGTCGTCAGCGGCCTGGGATTCGTTCTCGGCCAGTTCGGCCTGCCGCTGCCGGCAGGCTTCACGGCGGTGGACGAGGCTGTCCAGCTCGTTGTGGACGGCCATGGCTTCTTCATCGAGGCGGCGCAGTTTTTCGTCGTCTGCCGCCATGACCTCCAACAGGGCCTTGCGTTTTCCCTCGGCCGCTGCCAGTTCCTGGGCGGCCTTTTCTTCTTCTGCCGCCGCCGTCATGCGGCTGTTCTCGGCTTTGGCCAGGAGGCGTTCGCTGTTGCGCAGTTCCTGCAAGGTCACGGTCCCTTCATAGGCCAGGCGCTCGCTGTCGAGGCAGCGGAATTTCTGCAGTGTTTCTGCCTGTTCCTGCAACGGTTCCAGCCGCTCTTCGAGGACGCTCATGAGGTCGCGGATGCGTTCCAGGTTGCGCTCGGTCTCGGCGATTTTGCGCAGGCCGTCGGCCTTGCGGCCTTTGAAGCGGCTGATGCCGGCGACTTCTTCAAAGATGACCCGCCGCTCTTCGGGCTTGCTGTTGAGGATGCGGTCGACGCGGTTCTGGCCGATGACGGCCATAGAGTCCTGGCCGATACCCGTATCGGCGAAGAGGATATGGATGTCCTTGAGGCGGCACGGCCGGCGGTTGATATAGTATTCACTGTCGCCGGAGCGGAAGAGGCGCCGCGTGACGACGACTTCCGTGAATTCCGTATCCAAGGCGTGGTCGCTGTTATCGAAGTACAGCGAGACTTCCGCTGCCCCCTGGGGCCGGCGGGTCTGGGTCCCGGCAAAGATGATGTCTTCCGACTTCTGCCCCCGCAGCTGGCGGACATTCTGTTCCCCCATGACCCAGCGGACGGCATCGGAAATATTGCTCTTGCCGCTGCCATTGGGCCCGACGATGGCCGTAATGCCCTTGTCGAAGGTCAGGGTCGTCTTATCTGCAAAGGACTTGAATCCCCGCAGTTCCATTTTCAATAATTGCATAGTTTCTACTCTCTCTGTGGACTGCCCGGACGGACACGGTATGGCGCCGCATGGCAGTCCTGCTTATTTACTCGTACAGTTAATGATACCATAATTACCGGCCTGCCGCCACCACGGCGTCGCCAGCCAAGGCTGGGCAAAGTTTGTGTAAAATATCGGGAAAAGCCTTGACGAGTCCTGTCTTAATGGATTATATTAGAATTTGGGTTTGAAGGCCCTCATTCTGCAGAAAGGGAGAGTACCGTAATGATTCAAGTTTATAAGCACAGCAACGGCCATCTGGAAGACAACATTTCACTGGCATCGGCTGAAAAAGGATCCTGGATCCACGTCGTAAATCCCGATTCCGAAGATTTACAGCTCGTATCCATGGTCACGGAAATCCCCACTGATGTTCTGAAAACCGCCTTGGACACGGAAGAACGTTCCCACGTCGAAATCGAAGATAACTACATCTTTGTCGTCATCAACATCCCGATCATCTTGGAAACGGACAGTTATGACACCTTGCCCCTGGGCATTTTCATTACACCGGACTTCATCATCACCCTCTGTATTCAAGAAACAGAAGTCATGCGCGCCTTTACGGAGAATAAGTATCCTCTGTTCTATACATTCAAGAAGACGCGTTTCTTATTCCAGATTTTGTACCGTTCGGCAACGCTGTTCCTGCGCTACTTGATGCAGATCAACCGCCGGACCGATGACATCGAAGAAATCCTGCGCCATTCCATGCGCAACAAGGAATTCTTCCTGCTCCTGGAATTACAGAAATCCTTGACGTACTTCACGTCGGCTCTGCGCAGCAATGGCATCGTCATGGAACGGCTCATGCGCCTGCGCCGCAATACGTCGCTCCACCATCTCATCAAGATGTATGAAGAAGACGAAGACCTCCTGGAAGATGTCATCATCGAAAACAAGCAGGCTATCGAAATGGTCGAGATGTATTCCAACATCCTCATGAATATGTCCGATACCTTTGCATCTATCATTTCCAACAACCTGAACTTGGTCATGAAATTCCTGGCTTCCATTACGATCATGCTGGCCGTCCCGACGATCATCTTCAGCCTGTGGGGCATCAACGTCCCCGTCCCCTTCCAGGACACGACAGCCGGCTTCTATTACGTCGTAGGCATCGCCATGTGCTGCACCGTCGTCGCCGTCATCATGCTCTGGCGGAAGGATTTATTCTGAAAGGCCCTTCACCATGCTCTTTATGGGTTCAAAAGAGCGGCGGTGAATGGGACAGGGCCCGTATTTTTGCAACGCTTCCATATGCATTTTCGTCAAATATCCCTTGTGCACGGCAAAGCCGTACTGGGGATATTTTTTGTCGTATTCGACCATGAGGCGGTCACGCGTGACTTTGGCGATGATCGAAGCGGCGGCGATGGACGCGCTCAGGGCGTCGCCGTGGACCAGGGACTTATGGGGCACGGTCAGTTCCCGAAGAGGCATGGCATCGACCAGGACGGCTTCAGCCGGCACGGCCAGGCCGTTCACGGCGTCGTACATGCCCTGCATGGTGGCGTGGTAAATATCGAGTTCGTCGATTTCTTTTTCCGACTTGGCCACACAGGATACGGCAACGGCTTCGGCCATAATTTTATCATAGAGGACGTCCCGCTTGGCCGGCGGGACTTTTTTGCTGTCATTGAGGCCGGGACATTCCCAGTAGGGCGGCAGGATGACGGCAGCTACCATGACCGGACCGGCAGCCGGGCCGCGGCCGGCTTCGTCGATGCCGGCTACGTGGTACAGCCCTTCGTTGTAGTAAGCCGTTTCCTGGGCATACATGTGCAGGACCCGTTCCCGTTCGGCTTCTTCCCGGATTTTCTGGCGCATATAGGCGGCAGCCAGCTTGCGGACCGACACGCGGCCGTCTTCTTTCATGGCTGCCAGGAGGGCCTGGACGTCACCGCCAGCGGCCAGGCGGGCCTTGAGGTCGGCGACGCGGAGTTTCTCGATGTCCATGGTCAGTCCTCCCCTTCCCATTCGCCCAGCCGGTCCAGGGAGATGGCGCCGATTTTGCCTTCGCGGAATTCCTTGAGGATGCTGTATTTCGGAAGAAGAGACGCATGAATATTGATACATCCAAATTTCGGAAGTTCCAGGATTTCTTTTGGAATAATCTGTCCATATGCAGCAACAACTA
>OGYE01000148.1_pt1 | contig 37699 bp, 29 predicted proteins | sample 1576471 | NCBI WGS metagenome assembly OGYE01 (sample SAMEA3541532, study PRJEB24748) | human gut metagenome | biome: human gut; feature: human-associated habitat; material: faeces | place: China | collected 2012
TGACCCCCACAGATTTAAAGGTGCTGTTTCCAAGACCCCCAAATATTTAGAGCGAAGGTCTGACCCCTACAAAAATTAAAGACCCTTTTATAATCGCTCGGTCTATTTAGTCTACATATTTCTCTAAGAAATGAGCAATATTGCTTTGAACAAGTTTCTTCTCTTTATGATAAGATTCACCATGTGCGGCATCATTCACAATAAGTAATTTCTTTTCTGCCTGACAGGCATTATAGAGTTCTAATGCCATGTAAGTAGGCACAAAGTGATCCTGGTTACCATGTATAAATAATGTAGGTGTTTTAGACTTCTTGACTTGATTGACTGCACTGGCCTGTTTGAAGTTATACCCTACTATCTTTTTTGATAATAATGTAGCACTAGGAAGTAATAAGAATGGTGGACATCCTTTATTCTTTAAGTAGTATTTGAATTCATCATAAGCACTTGTATAGCTGCAATCAGCGACAATAGCTTTCACATTATCAGATAATTCTTCACCACTTACCATGAGGACTGTTGCCCCACCCATGGATATACCATGTAAGACAATGCTCATAGGTTCATTATGGAAGTACTCTTCCATTTTTTTAATCCATTCTAATATATCTAGACGATCCAACCATCCAAAACCAATATAATGTCCTTCTGACTGTCCATGTGCTCTATTATCTGGAAGAAGGATATTATAACCAAGTTCATGATAGAAACGAATATAATATGCAAACTCACGATAATGGTAAGAATGGAATCCATGAACACAGATCACTAATTTATTAGAATCAGGATAAGGAAGGAACTGCCCTTCTAGCTTTAATCCATCATAAGAAGTGATTTCCATATCTATAAATGTCTGATGATCTAGCCATTGTTTATCATCTTCACTCATTGGATGTTTTAATCCTACTTTTTCTTCTTTGCATCTTGTACATACTTTTTCTATCGCAATGCGCCCTGCTGCAAGATAAGTGGCAGATGCCGCAGCGGCTGCGCCTATTGTACCAATAATTACGTTCTTTTTTTTCACGACAAAAAGCCTCCTTTTATTCATTATATAAGATATTCTATAAAGAATTCATATACAAAAGATTAAGTTTGAATAAATAATTGACAGATAGGTCAAAGTGTAAGTAGAAAAGGGTATGTTTGAAAGCGATAAATATATGTTTTTAAGAAAGTTTTTGTGTTAGAATAATACCGATATGAGGTGATTTTAATGACACAGGTTATAGAACCAGAACAGATGGATTTATTAGTAAGTGCAGTAAGAGATGGGAAGATTGTTGCATTTCCTACGGAAACTGTTTATGGCGTTGCCTGCTTATTCAATGATTTGAAGGGTCTTGATAGAATTATGGAAATCAAGAAACGTAACCCGAATAAAGCAGTGACTCTTATGTTGTCAAAAAAAGATGATGTAAAGAAGTATGGCTTAGTAGACGAGGGTACCCAGAGAGTGATTGATAAGTTTATGCCAGGTAGAATGACAATCGTATTAAAAAGACTGGACAGTGTGGATTCGAGACATGTTAGTGGAAAAGATACAATAGGTATTAGAATCCCAGACAGTTCTTTCGTTTTGTCACTCATTGATCAGACAGGGCCTTTATCAGTAACAAGTGCTAATTTATCTGGCCAAGGGAATACGACAAACGAAAAAGAAGTACTTGCACAGCTTGATGGACAGATTGATATGGTTGTCAGAGGACAGACTGCTTCGGCAACTGCATCTACAGTCGTGGATTTAAGTCAAGGTGATGTGAGAATACTAAGAGAAGGTTTAATTACCAAAGAAGAAATCGAGGAGGTATATTATGAAAATTGCAGTCGCTTGTGATCATGGTGGATTACGTTTAAAGAATGTTCTTATTGATGAAATGAAGAAACAGGGTTATGAAGTTGTAGACTATGGTACTTATACTGAAGACTCTTGTGATTATCCTGATTATGCATCTAAGGCAGCTAAAGCTGTTGCATCAGGAGAATGTGAGAAAGGTGTCGTTGTTTGTGGAACAGGCATTGGTGTATCAATTACATGTAATAAGGTAGATGGTATCCGCTGCGCATTATGTCATGATGTATTTAGTGCGAAAGCGACAAGAGCTCATAATGATACTAACATGATTGCAATGGGACAGAGAGTTATTGGAGAAGGACTCGCTGTTGAGATTCTTAATGCATGGCTTCATACTGATTTTGAAGGTGGAAGACATGTTAAGAGAATTGAAAAAATGATGGCTTTAGAAAAGGAGTAAGTATTATGAGAGATACAGAAGTATTTGCGAGTGTTGAGCGAGAATTGAATAGACAAAGAAACAATATTGAATTGATCGCTTCCGAAAACTTTGTATCTAAAGAAATTATGGAGCTTGCGGGCTCAGTTCTAACAAATAAATATGCTGAAGGATATCCAGCTAAGAGATATTATGGTGGATGTCAGTTTGTGGATGAAGTAGAAACATTGGCACAGGAAAGACTTAAGAAGTTATTTGGCTGTGAGTATGCAAATGTTCAGCCTCATTCTGGTGCACAAGCGAATACAGCTGTTTATTTTGCTTTATTACAGCCAGGTGATAAAGTACTAGGTATGTCTTTAAATGATGGTGGGCATTTAACTCATGGACATCCATTAAACTACTCTGGTAAGACTTATGAATTCCATGCTTATGGTGTTGATAAGGAAACAGAAAGAATTGATTATGATGAATATAAGAGATTATGTGAAGAAATCAAACCTAAGTTAGTTGTTGCAGGGGCAAGTGCTTATGCAAGAACTATTGATTTCAAATTCATGGCTGAAGTAGCACATAGTGTTGGAGCTATCTTTATGGTAGATATGGCACATATCGCTGGTTTAGTTGCTGCAGGAGATCATCCATCTCCATTCCCTTATGCAGATATCGTGACTACTACAACTCATAAGACTTTAAGAGGTCCTAGAGGTGGTGTCATCATGTGTAAGGAAAAGTATGCAAAGGATATTGATAGAGCTGTTTTCCCTGGTATGCAGGGTGGACCTCTAATGCATATTATTGCAGCAAAAGCGGCTTGCTTCTATGAAGCATTACAGCCTGAATTCAAGGAATATAGTCATCAAATCATTAAGAATGCAAAAGCTTTAGAAGAATCTTTAAAGGAAGAAGGATTCCGTCTTGTAACTGGTGGTACTGATAATCACCTATTACTTATTGATGTAAAGAGTAGCTGTGGTATTACAGGTAAGAAAGCTCAGAGATTACTTGATGAAATTAATATTACAGCTAATAAGAATGCGATTCCTTTCGATACAGAAAAACCTTTCAAGGCTTCTGGAATCCGTGTTGGTACACCAGCAATGACCACAAAAGGATTCAAGGAAGATGACTTCAGAGAAGTTGGAAAGATTATTGCTTATCGTTTAAAGAATGAAGAAACTGATGAAGTAAAGAATGAATGTCTTGCAAGAGTAAAGAAGTTAACTGATAAAGTGACTATGTATGACGATATTAAATACTAGGAGGCCATAAAATGGTTAAAGTACTCAATCATGCATTAATTAAACACAAACTCTCAATTATGAGAGAAGAAAAGACATCAAACTATATTTTTAAGCAGAATCTTGATGAAATCGCAATGTTGATGGCTTATGAAGTCACAAAAGATTATCCTTTAAAAGAAAAGGAAATTGAAACACCTATTTGTAAGACAACAGGTTATGAACTAGACAAGGATATTATTCTTGTACCTATCTTACGTGCTGGTGTGGGTCTTGTAGATGGCTTCAGAAGAATCATACCAACTGCGAAAGTAGGTCATATTGGTATGTATAGAGATGAAGAAACATTGATTCCTCATGAATATTATGCTAAATTTCCTAAAGGATTAGAGAGCGCAAAGGTTATTGTTCTTGATCCTATGCTTGCTACTGGTGGTTCAGCTGATATGGCTATCCAGAATATCAAAGATCGTGGTGCGAAGGATATTGAACTTGTCTGCCTTGTAGGTGCACCTGAAGGTGTGAAATACATTGAAGAACATCATCCAGATGTTAAGCTTACTTTAGCTGCATTAGATGAAAAACTAAATGACAAGGGATATATTGTACCAGGTTTAGGAGATGCGGGAGACCGCTTGTTTGGTACTAATTAATGGGATTTGATGAATATGAAGTAAGAAGAACTTCTGCTAAAGTATTTCTTGCAGGATTGATTCTTGCGGTACTACTTTCCATCATTCTTCATTCAATCAGCTACTGCTTAGGGTTTGTATTAGGTTATTTGATTGATTTATTAATTTTACAGATCAATATGAAGATGACTGATACAATACTTTCTATTCAGACTGCAGGTAAGACAATTGCGGTTATGTTATTTATGGCTAAGTTGTTTATTTTTGCAGTAGGTTTTGCGATAGCTGGATTTTTTCCAGAAATAGTAAATATGTATACTGTATTTCTGGGCTATCTAGTAGTAAAGATTTCTATTTATATACATGCATATGGAGAAAGGAGGCGTATGAGATAATGAAAATCACTATTCAGCCAGAACTGATATCATCATTGATTGTGACTGTGATACTTTCTATTTTCTTTGTTTATGCAGGTAAAAAAATAAGAGAAGCAGATCCAACTAAGAGACCAAAAGGTGTGGTCCTTGTCGTTGAAACCGCCATTAAGATGGTTTATGATTACATGGGCACAATCATGCCTAAGAAATATGCGAAGAACTACTATCCTTATTTCTCTATGTTATTTGCATGGCTGTTGGTTTCTAACTTATTTGGATTAACAGGTTTTGATGCGCCAACTACTAACTACTCAATTACATTATCACTTACATTAATTACATGGGTATTAATTCAGATTAATGCGATTAAGTATCAGGGTGTTGGCAGTTATATTAAGGGAACTTTGATTCCCCCAACAAACCTATTTGGTTTGGTTTCACCATTGATTTCTATATCAATGCGTATTTTCTGTAACTTATTGAGTGGTACATTTATTATGGCCTTAGTATATCAGGCAACATCATTCTTAAGTTACAAGTTGATTCCGTTCAACTTTTTAGGACCAGTGGTAGCACCACTATTACATTGTTATTTCGATGTATTCTCTGGATGTGTACAAGCACTGGTATTCGTTACACTATCTTCAATTCTGATTTCTAATGAAAATCCAGATGAAGAATAAATGAAAAAAATGTCAATAGGAGGAAATTGATTATGACAAGAGGTTTAATTGCAATCGCTGCTGGTATTGCAGTACTTGCAGGTTTAGGTACAGGTATTGGTGAAGGTTTAGTTGCCGCTCATGCAGTATCTGCAATTGGAAGAAATCCTGAGGCTGAAAGCAAGATCCGTACTACTATGATCTTAGGTATCGCCTTAACAGAAACAGTAGCCCTCTATGGTTTACTTATTTCTTTCATCTTATTATTCGTATTCAAATAAAAAATAGTTTAAGGAGGAAAAAACTATGCCAGATATAGCCGCAAAGTTATTTCCAAACCCTACCACTATGATTGTTCAGTTATGTTCCACTGCAATCATGCTTCTTCTGTTTAAGAAATATTTATGGAATTATGTATTAGAATTCTTCCAGAAGAGAGCTGATTTTATAGAAGGTAATATCAATGATGCGAAGGCTAAGAATGAAAAAGCATCTGAATATCTTCTAGAAAGTGAAAAGCAGGCTAAAGAAGCTGCTAAACAGTATAAAGAAATCATAGATCAGGCTAAGGAAGATGCCGTAAAGGCTAAGAGTAAAATCATGGATGAAGCTAACAAGCAGGCTCAAGAAAAGATTGAACAGGCTCGCCATGAAATTGAATCTGAAAAGCTTGCAGCACAGGATGAAATGAAGAAAGAAATTGTGGATGTTGCTGTTGAAGTGGCTACTAAAGTCATGGATCAGAATATGAATACTGAAGCCAATAAAGCTTTAGTAGATGATTTCGTAAAACAGGTTGTTAACTAATGGATGCAAATGTTGCAGAACGTTATGCTGAAAGCTTATATCAGTTAGCGTTAGAAGATCATGCGCTAGAAGATTATCTAGCAGACATGAAACTAGTTGATACAGTTTTAGAAAGTAATCCAGAATTTGAAAAATTCTTCTCTCATGTGCTTGTAGATGATGAAGCAAAGTGTGCATTACTTGATAAAGGTTTTGGCACTTCAGTAAATCATTATGTATTGAATTTTCTTAAACTGCTTGTAAAGAAAAGAAGAACAAGATACATTGCGCCTATTACAAAAAGCTTTATTAAGATGAGTAATAAGCATCTTGGTATCGAGGAAGGCGTTATCTTCACACCTTTCGCATTAAGCGATGAACAGGTAAAAGCAATTGAAGAAGCGATTTCTCAGAAAGAAAACAAAACAATTACTTTAAGAACTGTTGAAGACAAGACACTTATTGGTGGTGTTAAGGTTCAGATTGAGAACCGTGTCTATGATGGCTCATTAAAGAACAAAGTCAGCAAGCTCAAGACTGAGCTGTTGAGAAAGTAGGTGACGCAAGTGGCATTAAGACCCGATGAAATCAGTGCTTTAATCAAAGAGCAGATTAAGCATTATGATGATGTCATGGAACAGAAAGACGTCGGAACAGTTATGACTGTTGGTGACGGTGTCAGTGTTGTTCATGGTTTAGACAATGCAATGCTAGGTGAATTGATCCTTTTCCCAGGTGATGTTTATGGTATGGTCATGAACCTAGATGAAGATAGTGTTGGTGTTACTTTATTAGGTAATGCGGACGAAATTAAAGAAGGCGACGAAGTAAGACGTACAGGTAAGATCATTGAAGTACCTGTAGGTGATGCAATGCTTGGTCGTGTCGTTAACCCTTTAGGACAGCCTATTGATGGTCAGGGTGAAATTATCACTACAAAGACTAGACCAATCGAAAGAGTGGCTCCTGGTGTTATGACAAGAAAATCAGTAGATCAGCCAGTACAGACTGGTATCACTACTATTGATGCAATTATTCCAGTTGGTAGAGGTCAGCGTGAGTTAATCATCGGTGATAGACAGACTGGTAAAACAGCTATCGCTGTTGATACAATCATCAACCAGAAAGGTCAGGATATGTACTGTATCTATGTCGCAATTGGTCAGAAGAACTCTACAGTTGCACAGGTTGTTGAAAAATTAAAGAAGGCAGGCGCAATGGATTATACTGTTGTTGTTTCTGCATCAGCTTCTGAACTTGCTCCAGTTCAGTATATTGCTCCTTATGCAGGTTGTGCTATTGCTGAAGAATGGCTTGACCAGGGTAAGGATGTATTAATCGTTTATGATGATTTAAGTAAGCATGCCGTAGCTTATCGTACAGTGTCTCTATTATTAAAGAGACCACCAGGACGTGAAGCTTATCCAGGTGATGTATTCTACTTACATTCAAGACTATTAGAAAGATCTTGTCGTTTAAATGAAGAAAATGGCGGAGGTTCTATCACTGCCCTTCCAATCATTGAAACACAGGCAGGTGATATCTCAGCATATATCCCTACTAACGTTATTTCTATTACTGATGGTCAGATCTTCTTACAGCAGGAATTATTCAATGCTGGTTTCAGACCTGCCATTGATACAGGTTTATCTGTATCACGTGTAGGTTCTACAGCACAGATCAAGGCTATGAAGCAGGTTTCTAGAAACTTAAAGTATGAATTAGCACAGTATGAAGAAATGCAGTCATTCGCACAGTTTGGTTCTGACTTAGATGCAGCAACTAAGAATGCGATTGAACATGGTGAACGTGTACGTGAAGTATTAAAACAGGCACAGTATGCACCTAGAGATGTTATTGATCAGATCATTACTCTATTTGCACTTGAAAATGGATTCGTTAAGAATGTTAAAGTGGAAAAGGTACAGGAATACATGGATGGTTTAGTAGAGAAGTTTGCTGTTGCACATAGTGATCTTCTTGATGAAATCAGAGAAAAGAAAGTATTATCTGATGAATTAACTGCTAAGTTGAAGGAAGCTGTTAAGGCTTATACAACTCAGTTCGAAAACTTACAGAAAGCTGAGGCTTAATTATGGCTGGGCAGATGCAAGCCATCAAGCGTCGTATCAAATCAATTGAATCTACTAAGAAAATCACAAGAGCTATGGAACTTGTTGCTAGCTCTAAGCTTTCTAAGACTAGAAATCAGTTGAATGACATGAAGCCTTATTATACACAGGTAAAAGATACTTGTGCACAGATCTTATCTTCTGCAGGAAATGATATTGATTCTCCTTATTTAGTATTAAATGATAAGGGTGAAGATGTTTATATCGTTATCACTTCTACTTTAGGACTATGTGGTGGATATAACTCTAATATCTTTAAGCAGGTTGAAGCATCAGTCAATGATGCTAAGAAGATTATTGCGATTGGTAATAAAGGCTTAAATCAGTTTAAGAAACATTTTAAAGGTGAAGTAGATGGTACTTATGTAGACCTTAATACGACCCTTGATTTTAGAAGTGTTGTGAGATTAGTTGCCTCACTTCTAGAAGGCTATAAGAAAAAAGAAATTAAGTCTATTCATATTGTATATACAGAATATGTGAATGACTTAACTTTCGTACCTAGAGATGTGACTCTTCTTCCACTTAAGGCTGAAGATCTTGTCTCTGATAAGAAATTCCATAAAGATACATTGTTTGAACCAAGTCCTGAATCAGTACTTGGAAGCTTAATTCCGATGTATTTACAGGCTGTTATTTATGGTTACTTGATTGAATCAGTAACTGCAGAAAATGCGTCTAGAAGAACATCTATGAAGAACGCAACAGACAATGCTAATGAATTAACAGATGAGTTGTTATTAAAATACAACCAGGCACGTCAGAGCGCGATTACAAGTGAAGTAAGTGAAATCGTTGCTGGTGCCAATGCACAATAAGAAGGAGGTGCCATATGTCTTTGAATGTTGGTAAGATTATCAAGGCTCAGGGTCCAGTTGTCGATGTACAGTTTGCTGCTGATAAAGATCTTCCAGATCTAAATACAGCCATCAAAATTGATAACCATGGTGAAGAGTTAACTGTAGAAGTTGCTCAGCATATTGGTGATGATATTGTAAGATGTATCGCAATGGGTCCTACTGATGGTCTAACAAGAGGTATGGATGCTGTGGATACTAATGCACCTATTAGTGTTCCAGTAGGTAATAAAACACTTGGTAGAATGTTCAACGTATTAGGACATTCTATTGATGGTAAAGATGAATTGACTGAAGAAAAACATATGCCAATTCATAGATCAGCACCTACATTTGCTGATCAGAGAACAGAAACTGAAATTCTTGAAACAGGTATTAAAGTCGTTGACTTGATCTGTCCATTCATCAAGGGTGGTAAGATCGGATTGTTCGGTGGTGCCGGTGTAGGTAAGACAGTTCTTATCCAGGAATTCATCAACAACATCGCAACTGAACATAACGGTTTATCAGTATTCGCCGGTGTTGGTGAACGTTCTCGTGAAGGTAATGATTTATACTATGAAATGAAAGAAAGTGGTGTATTAGATAAGACAACACTAGTGTTTGGTCAGATGAATGAACCACCTGGATCAAGACTTAGAGTTGCATTATCAGCACTTACTATGGCGGAATATTTCCGTGATGAACAGGGACAGGATGTCTTACTATTCATCGATAATATCTTCCGTTTCACTCAGGCTGGTTCAGAAGTATCTGCCCTACTTGGACGTGTTCCATCTCAGGCAGGTTATCAGCCAACTCTTGCAACTGAAATGGGTCAGTTACAGGAACGTATTACTTCAACTAAACAGGGTTCTATTACATCTGTACAGGCTGTATATGTACCTGCCGATGATATGACTGACCCTGCTCCAGCAACTACATTCACACACCTTGATGCAAGAGTTGTACTTGATCGTAGTATTGCAGCATTAGGTATTTACCCTGCAGTAGATCCACTAAACTCTTCTTCTAGAGGTCTTGATCCAAACGTTGTTGGTAAAGAACATTATGAAGTGGCTCATGGAGTAACTCAGATGTTACAGAAATATCAGGAATTACAGGATATCATCGCAATTCTTGGTATGGATGAATTGAGTGAAGAAGATAAACTAATCGTTGCGCGTGCAAGAAGAATTAGAAACTTCTTATCACAGCCATTTACTGTTGCAGAACAGTTTACTGGTTTAGATGGTAAGTATGTACATGTAGAAGATACAGTAAAAGGATTTAAAGAAATTCTAGAAGGCAAATATGACGATTTACCAGAGCAGGCTTTCCATAATGTAGGTACTATTGAAGAAGCAGTAAAGAAAGCTGAATCTTTAAGTGAGTAAATTTCATTTACATATCGTCACTCCTAAAGGTACCTACAGGGATGTAGACGTAGATATTCTGAACATTAGAACAACTGATGGTCAGATGGGTATACTTGCTCACCATATGCCATTGGCGAGTGGTGTGGAAATCGCCGAAATGAATTATAGGATTGATAAAGACAAATATGAATTCGCTGTTGGTGGTGGATTTGTTTATGTAGATGGTGATAACACTGTTACACTTATTGTGAATGATATTGAATCACCAGAAGAAATCGACCTACGTAGAGCTGAAGAAGCAAAGGCAAGAGCTGAAGAGAGATTAAGATCAAAGAATCCAGAAGTCGATTTACAGCGTGCTGAAATTGCGTTAAAGAAGGCTATTACACGTATTCATGTCAAAAACAATTACTAAGATCCAGGGTTATTCCCTGGATTTTCTTTTGGAGAAGTTATGAAGAGTGATTTTGTGAGAGTGAAAGATTATATACCTGATATATATGAAGAATTGCGTTACGCAACAGAATGTAATTTTACACATACTAAAGTATATGATTTTGATGAAGCGTATTTAAGAAGAGGAACTACACTTAAACTTAAGAAGGTTCAGGAAGAGTTAAAAGAAATAGGTTATAGTCTAAAAATCTGGGATGCCTATAGACCATTCACTGCACAACAATACTTCTGGGAACTGATTCATGATGATGAATTTGTTGCTGATCCGACAAATGGTCCTAAGACACATAATTTTGGAAATGTTGTAGATGTGACTCTTGTAAAGAGTGATGGAAGTGAAATTGAGATGCCTACAGAGTTTGATGATTTTACGAGTCAAGCAAGTAGAGATTATTCATGGTTAACAGGTGATCCTCTTAAACATGTTCTATTACTAGAAGAAACAATGGAAAAGTATGGTTTTATAGGATACGATGGTGAATGGTGGCATTATACAGATGAAGATTCTTATGACTATGTAGAATTTAAGCCAAATGAAAGACACAGCTAATAATGACGCTGTGCCTTTTTAATTAGAGTATAAATGATAAGAGTAAGTAATATCCCAATACATGCACCAGTAGAATCTATAAGTACATCTCTAAAGCTTGCACTACGTCCTCCTACAAAGAACTGATGAAGTTCATCTGAACAGGCATAGAGGAAACTCACTAGTAGAGATATAAAAGATTTAAAGCGTAAGGGATAAGTTTCATAAGTGAACATCAGCAACATTGTAAGAATACTTAAGATGAAATATACAAACATATGTGCACATTTACGAATAATGAATTCTAAGAAGCTAAAAGCTTCTGTAGATAATGTATTCACTATATTGTGTCCGGTCAATGTCTTAGATATATGTCCTATGAGATAGATTACCGATTGAGAAGAAGAGGAACTTTTAGGACCTGTTTGATTAGAAAAACAGAATATAACCCCCATCCAGATCACGATTAATAGAGTAAGTAGTATACGTAATTTTTTCTTTTTAGTCATAATGTTTCTCCCCTCTTGAGTTTTTAATATACATCAAATAGAAGTAAAAGACAAATGTTCTCCTATAATTAAAAGAGTAGACTGTATTAAATAGGATTTGAACAAATAGTATTAAGCACCAAATTATACTATAATTGTTATGCTAAAGTACAAAAAACACATATTACATTACTTTTACATCGTATATGTGAAATAATTGAAATTATCATCATATAACATATTTCTGATGCATGATGTAATGATCATATCATAGGGAGGATTAATAACAGTGGGATATACAATCAAAGATTTTATAGAATCGAATCAATTTGACGGATTGAAAATAATAAATTATGCTGGATTAGATAGAGAAATAACAGGTGCACAAATTATTTCAATGATTGATATTGAAAATTTGGCGGGGGGGGGTCAGTTATTACTAACCTCTTTAAGAGCTTATGATAATTTTGATAAGAATACAGTGATCTACCATCTAGAAAAATTAAATAAGAAGAAAATTTGTGGATTTGTAGTAAAAAGAAGAGAGGAAACATTAAAGCAGAAAAAATTATTTGAACTTTTTATGTACTTCTGTGAAGAACATAATATACCTGTTTTAGAACTTCCACAGAATATTAGTTATTGGTCCGTGGTGAAATATTTATTATATCAGTCATGTGATATAGTTATTGCGAAGTATATGTATTCTAAAATGGTACATGATCAGATTAATAATTTTTTATTTAATCAACAACAGGATAAACATACAAAAGAAAGATTCTTTAAAAGTTTAGAGACCATTGTAGGAAATCCAATCTCTTTATATGATGAGAATTTCCGTTGTATCCACCCTTTTACAGGACAAAAAGATTTTACTATCATAGATGATAGTGAAAAGTATGTACCCCCTATTATTACTAAGCATGAGTATATACGTCAAAAGAGAGAGTATGTAGAATATATTCAAAAGATTAATATTCTTGAGTATTATCATTATTATCTAGTGATTACAGAAGAGAATGAACCATTGAGTGAATTAGACTTTATCACATTGGATAATACAATTACAGTTTTATTTTATCTTTTAACCCAAGATGTCACAAAGAGGGAACTGGAAATCAAATACTATCGAGATTTAAGTTATAGACTAATGAACGGTTCAATGTCTAATGCAGAAGAAGATGATGTTGCAAACCTACTTAATCTAAGTGTTAAAGATGAATATAGGGTTGTTACCTTCTATTTAAAACCTGAGGATAGAAAAGAGAACTTCAGTATTACTCAGAAGAATGAGAGTAAGTATGTGGCAGAGGCATTGTATAGCTATTTTTCTAAAGAAAATGTTTATTATAGTGGGAATCTTGTCTTATACCTTTATAACGAAAAAGATTGGGAAGTAAAAAAAGACTTTAGAAATACATTAAAAAAGATTCACAAGGATATACAAGACTCTTTAACTAAAAGAAATAAGAAGTTTGAACTTCTTATTGGGGTTGGAAAAAGTGTGAAGGGATATCATGGATTAAAAGATTCTTTCAAAGATTCTAAAGTAGCGTTAGAGTATATTGATTTAATTAGAGAAGTTATGGGTGATAGAAGTAAAGCTATTGTGGATTGTGCTAAATTAGGTTTCTTCCAGATATTTATAAATATTAATGATAAGGAAGAATTGAGACAATATATACCTGATTCAGTCAATAAGCTAAATGAACAGGATAAAAAGAAAAATAGTGAGTTGATCAGTACTCTAGAATGTTATTTGAATAATAAACAGAGTATTAGAAAAACTTCGGAGTTGATGAATGTTCATACTAGAACAGTTTCCTATCGTTTATCTAAGATTGTAGATCTCACAGATATAGATTTTGATAATATTGCGGAAATACTTGCAGTAAGAAATGGAATTATAATACTTAAAATATTAGAACTGTTGTAATTAAAGATGAGTCACATATGTGGCTCATTATTTATTTTGTAATATTATTTGGTACACTTTGAACAAAAAACTGTTAAAAACTTTTCTCTTTTTACACATTATATTAATAGTTTTATAAGTCTATAATACAAAAAGATGTAAAAAAAGTGTGTATATATAGAAAATATCAACAATATGGGGCCTTTTAGAACAATTGCGACATGTTTTCTGAATAGTAACTCAGAATATTATAGGAAGGAAAAAGGTCTTGTATGAATAAAATAAAAACACTACTCAATAAATGGATACTACTCATACTATGTATTGCGATTGTTTGTACGCAGGTAAATGCAGCAGGTATAGTTAACTTCAATTCACCAGATAATACATCTCAAGAGACAGTTTATGATAATAATACAAATGCAACTGAAACAACTGAGAGTATAGAGACATATTGCCAAAATAATAAGATCTGTATTTATAACTATAATCAGTTAAAACAGATTGGTTCAGATGCTTATGTTTATACAGGTGATAAGGATGGATCAATTGGTTATGGAGAAGTAGTAAAGAATGAAGGAACTGAATTGAGATATACATCAGATGCTCAATATGTATTAATGAATGATATTGAGATGAGTACTGATTATATCTGGACACTTCCAAATAACTTTACTGGTAGCATTACAGGTACTACTAGAGAAAGTACATCTCTTTATAATAAAGAAACAGATACAATTACTATTTATAGCCCCTATCAGTTAATGGTTCTTGCACAGGATAATTCAGAAACAGAACCAGTAATGTCATTGGATTATGATGCACCTCAGTTTGGTATGGGACTGATGATTTATCCTAATGGAGAGAATCAGCCCTACTTAACTTATAGCAAGTCACATAAGTATGTATTATCTCAAAGTTTTGATTCTAGTAAGCCAGAATTAGCTGAGAATCAATTAAGAGAAAATGTAAGTACAGAAAATGCGGAAGGCCGTGACTTTAAGGGACAGGTTGTAAAGACTATTGGGAATAAGACTTATATCCTGATTGGTAATGAAACACAGCTTAGAAAGATAGGAACTGATACACAGGTATATGGTGCAGTTTATCAGGCTTATTTAGATGTTGTAACATGGAAAGTTGATAAGGATAGAAACGGCAAACCGATTATGCTTTATGGTGGTGACGCCGATTTAAAGAAAGACCAAAATGGAGTCGATAATTATACTTTTGGAGGAATTCAAGAAACAAACAAAAGCTTAAGTGGTGTATCTAGTCTAAAAGCAAGAGGTAAATGTGGTGTTGATCAGGCAACAGGTGAAATTGATCCTGATCTCAAAATTGATGATGCTACAAATCAGAAGTATAGCGCTAATGCAAATTATATTATCTTCCGTGATATAGATTTAAGTAGTTCAAATTGGAAACCTCTTAACTTTCAAGGCACAATGGTTGGTGCTAAGAGCACTGAAAATAAGATTTGGGATGTAGGTGCAAAGATAGAGAAACCAGTTATTTCTAATGTGAAGGTTCTTCAGGAAGGTAAACTAGATGTTGGAGTACAGATGGGTGTTGGGTTCTTCTCAACTATATCAAGTGAAGTAAGTGAAAATGATATTGGTTTAAGTAAAGTGTTAGTACAGGTTTCAAACATCAAGTTTGAAAATATAACAGTTCATACAACCACTGCGACAACTTGGTATCCATCTACTCTCGTAAGTACTCTTACAAGTACTTTAGGAAAATTACTTGGCGGAGTTTTAAGTGGTCTAACATTTATCCTAACGTTTGGTCAGGTCAAGATTGATTTGGGAAAAACATTGGGTGATGTTCTTGATGCAAGAAAGAAAGACCCTACAGCACTTGCGACTGGTGCTATTGCAGGACGTGTAGAAGGTCATGTAGAGATTTCTAATATAGAAGTAAATAATGCAGATGTAAAAAACGTAAACAATAATACAGGTGGATTTGTTGGTTATGCAGTAGGTAAAACTCAGTATGAAGGTTTATCAAATGCACTTGGTGGTTTAGTAAAGTTACTTACAAATATATTAAATGTCATACCTGGTTTAGGATTAGGTGATTTAATCACAATTCTATTAGGTAATGCGATTCCATTAAGTAAATTAATCCCTACTGGTTATATTAATGCGAAAATTAAAAACTGTTCAATCAATAGCTTAAGTATTTCTACTTCAAGTGAAAAAGATTATGCAGGTGGTTTTATTGGACAACAGAAAGGCACAATTGTAGAAAGCTGTTCTATTACTAATAGTGACAATACAATTAGTGGAAAAAGATTTACGGGTGGCTTTGTAGGATTAGCACGTGATGATGTAATAGAAGGTACTCTTTCTGGTGCATTGGATATTGAGACAAAACTTCCAAAAATGAATCCAGAAAGTTTACTTCTAAACTGTTCAATAGACAATAGAGGACTCACAATATCAAGTGAAACTTATGCAGGAGGTTTTGCAGGTGCTCTCGCAAATACATCTGCAGTTAATTGTACTGTTAAGTCTACAAATAAATTTGAAGTCAAAGCGACTAGTGATTATGCAGGAGGCTTTGCAGGTATTGCATCCCTTGGATGGTCTGCAGACTTAGGTAAAGGAGATACTAAAAACAAAAACAATCTACTTGGTGATGTTGTTGATCTTGTAGTAAAGCTATTAAGCAATAATGCGGATATCTCCCCTTCTCTACTATCTTTAGCAGGTGTCAATCCATCTTATATATTAGGTGCTACCGTTAGTGGTCCACTTAATTTAAGTGGCGTTGATTATGTGGGTGGTATCACTGGTAGAGGTAATGGTGCTTATATTGCATCATCGAGTGCTGATTATTTAAATAAAGTATCTTATTGGAGAAATAAAGTATATGACACAGCATCTGTCTCAGTGAAAGATGTAGAACTCTCAGGTGTTCAAAGTATTACAGGAAAGAACTTTGTAGGTGGTATTGCAGGTTCTTTAGGAACCGCTAAAGTAGCTGGATTATTAAATGATACTCTTGGACTTGCTTCATACCTTGGCTTTACTGTAGATAAAGTAACAGTCACAGGCCCTACTACTGGTTTATCTATTACAGGTGAACAGCGTATTGGTGGTGGCTTTGGTGATGCAATTGGTGGTTCGGTTAATACAGTCACAATAAAGAATTTAAAGTCTGTAACAGGTAATAACCGTGTAGGTGGAATGATTGGTTTAGCTGGTCCAGGAGATCTTGCAGATACAGGAGGTTTAACAGTTAACCTTCTTGGGTTAAACCATCTTTTACAGGTAAAGAACCTATTAAAGGTAGCTTCTGGTGTACGTGTAACAATCAATGATTCTCATGTTATTGGTGTAGCTGATGGTTTAACAGTCAAAGCAACAGGTACCAATAGTGATGGTGGTGTTGTTGATTATGTTGCTGGTGGATTTGTAGGAAAGAGTCACAGCTGTGAAATCAATAAATCTGATGTAAAGAACCTTAAAGAAGTATCCGCAAATGATACAGATGGTTATGCAGGTGGATTTATTGGAACATCACAAACAGGTGGACTAGCTGATGTTGCATCTGAAGAAGATCTTAAAGGTTGGATTACTAAAGATACAAGTGTTTTAGATATCAATGGTTTGTTAACTGCAGTTAAGTATCTCATCCCAACTTATACATTGTGTACTGTTACTTATGTAAATGGCGGTGGTGTTTCTGCAGATACGGCTGGAGGTTTCGTAGGAAACTTCCAGAGTGGTACTCTTAATAACCAAGATGCAGGACAAGGAAACTATTATTCTGTATATAACTTAGATCATGTCAATGGACAGTCTTACGCAGGTGGCTTTGGAGGTAATGTTTACTCTGGTGCACTTGCTGATGCAGGTAAAGGTATTAGTATTCTTGGTGGTCTTAAGGGACTAAATGTTAATGTGGGTGAATTACTCAATCTTATTAACGCCTATATCCCATATGTGCAATATGCTGGTGTGAAGTCAGATCAAGGATTTACAGTCATCGCAAACAGATTAAAATCAGATGATACTCATGCAGGAAGCGCAGGAGGATTCATTGGTTATGGTAGTGGTGTTCAGGTAAGTTATTGTGATGTGACACATTTAAAACATACAAATGTAACACCTCCAAAAGATTTAGAAGCAACAGAAGCCCCTACATATTTTAATAACGAAAGTCAATATGCAGTCACTGGTGCAAGATATGCTGGTGGATATATTGGTTATATGGATATTGGGTCTGCAGCTTCTGTAGGTAAAGGATTAAGTGTTCTAGGTAGTTCTATAGGAATTAATAATGTATTAGATGCATTAAATGTAGTGGTATCTACTATTGAACATTCTCATGTTACTGGGAATGTTGGTGGATTTGCGGTTAAAGCTTCTTATAAGAATACGGCTTCTGATGCATCAGACAATGATGTACTTGGTGATGCAGGTGGATTTGCAGGAAAGATTTCTGGTGGACATATCCAGGATTCTAATGCGAATAACTTCTCTTATATTATTGGTCAGTTAACTGCTGGTGGTTATGTAGGAGACTTACAGCCAGGTAATATTGCGAATGTATTAGATGATGCAAGTATTTTAGGTGGATTAGTAAAAGCTGATAGTGTACTTGCTTCTGTCGCAGAAGATTTTGTACCTACTATTAGAAATAGTTCTACTACATGTGTGCCTTGTGGTGGTGCAGTACGTGCACAGGCATCTTCTACAACACAGGTACAACGAGGTATGGCTGGTGGTTATGTAGGACATAACGAAGGTGGTCATATCTGGGGTAATAATACAAAGAAGTGGAAAGGTAAAGATTACACTGGACCAACAAGTACTTGTAAAGCAGTAAGAATTCGTTCTGTATATGGTGAAGAGATTGCAGGTGGATTTACTGGTTTAATGGAATCAGCAGATACTGCAAGTACTGGTAACTTATCTCTATTATGGGGATTAGTTAAGGTAGATAACATATTAGATGCTTTAAGTGTTGTTTATCCTACAGAAGAGAATACTGCAGTATATGGACCACTTGCTTTAATGGATTATGAAACATGGAATACATGGGTTGAATTCGTTGGTAAATATGGTGGTTACGGAAGTGATCTTGCTACGAACGGAAAAGTGAACAACCAGGCTGAACTGGATAAAATCATTGGAAAGTATGCTTACGGATACAATGTAGTAGCTGGTAGAGTAAATTACCGAGATGAAATTAAACTAGCGAATGGTGGTGCTGCAGGAGGTTATGTTGGCTCTATGCAGACAGGTACTATCACAAATGGTCAGGCATATCAGACTAAGAAAGTAAAAGGATTAAGAACAGCAGGTGGTTTTGCTGGAGAAATGATCAATGGTGGTGCTGCAGATCTTGGTGGTGTGGATATTCTTGGTCTTAAACTTGATTTAGGACGAATGATTAATGTACTGAATGTATTTATCCCAGTAATTAAGCAGTCTTCAGTAGAAGGCTATCAGAGTGGATTAATGGTTGAATCTACAGGAATTAATGACAAGGATAACTGCGGTTATGCTGGTGGTTATGTAGGTAAACTCATTGGTGGACAGATATGGGGAGAGAATACCGCACATTGTCAGGTAAAGAAACTCAGACGAGTAGATGGTAGAAGCTACTTAGGTGGTTTTGTAGGAAGTTCTAGACCTGGTTCTGTAGCAACACTTAACCCTACTGCAGGTGAAGGATTATTAAGCAAACTTCTTAATAAACTACTTAGTACCCCTTCAGACCTCATTAAAGTACTTAATGCGACAGTCGCAACAATCAATTATGCAGACGTTGAATCCTGGGATGATTGGGGATTTATCGTAAATGGTGCTTATACAACAGGTAATAAGAATACCTCTTATGCGAAAACTGCAGGGGGTTTTGCAGGAATGCTGGAAGGAACAGTTCTTGGTAAAAAGGATACTTCTGAAGCTGGTATTAGTGTAACGAATATCCGTTCTGTTATTGCAGGTGAATATGCTGGTGGATGTTTTGGTGTAGCAGATGTGGCAGGAGTTGCAAATATCAGTGCAGGAAATGAAACATCGCTATTAGATAAGTTGTTAAAACTTGGAAGAACAGATGTATTAGACGCTTTTAGAAGTTATGTATATTACGGAAATGTAATTGGAAGTAAGGATGCAGGACTAAGTGTCAATGCGAATGTCGCAAATAAATCTGGACAGAACAATCAAGTCACATACAGTGGAACAGCCGGTGGTTTTGGTGGTTCCCTTCTAAATGGTTCTATAAAGAATAGTACAGTTACACAATTAAGCAATGTAAGAGGATTAAATAGTGTAGGTGGATTCATTGGTTACTCTGGTAAGAGTGGTGTTGTGAAAGCTGATAAGATTGATGTTCTAGGAAATAATACAGGACAGCTTCTTGGTGGGGCCTTAGGTGTCATGGATATCTTTGGTTCTCATATTGATAATTGTAGTGTAAGTGGTACAAGTGATGGCTATACAGTACAGAGTCAGAATGGAGACGAACAGATTGCTGGTGGATTTATTGGTTATGCAAACCTTGCAAGGATGTCTAAGTGTACAGCAGGAAGTGTTGATGAACTAAATAAGGGATTGAAACAGGTTGCATCTGGTGGAACAGCAGGAGGATTTGCAGGAAGAACAAGCTTTGCATATCTTGCAGATCTAAAACTAGATTCTGGACCAGTTAATGTCATATTTGCGGTTGTAAATCAGCTAGTAAAAGCACTTTACCTAGATAAAATACAAGATTCAAATCTTCTAAAGATTAATCTAGGAATTATAAAAGTAGAAGCGTTATATAAAGGAAAACTTCTTCATGTCAATCTTCTAGGTTTAGATATATCTGTAGGTCTTTCTAAGAAATCAACAGATAACAGCCAACAGACAGATCTTGCAATTATTACTATTGGAGATTCATCTATTAAACTCCCATGTGATGAGAATGGTTTATTAGATGATAATGATACAAAGTCAAATATCAGTGTCAGTCTTATTAAAGCAAACCGTACAAAGATTACTGATAGTAATGTGTATGGTGTGAGCTATGGATATGATGTTTATGCTGGTGGTGCCAACAACAATACTGATGGTACTGCAACTGATGGACGCAGTGGTGGTTTTGTAGGATTTAATGATGAAGGTTTATTAAAGAACAACAACATGTACTACTGTGACGTAGTCAGAGGAACTAGTAATCTTGTAGGACCTTTTAGTGGTAAGAGTGAATTAGATTCAGTTTACCCTTCTAATACAGTAGATAAAGTTGAAGGTGAAGGCAACAACTACCGTATTTATAGAAAATTAGATAAATCTCTTAAAGAAATCAAAAACAATAACCAGATATTGAATAGTGGTTATGAAAATAATGGTGGATGGGATATTTATACAATCCACCATATGATTAAAGTTAAAGCTTTTGATAATTTGAAGAATGCGGTTCTATCAAATGGTAGTGAGAAAGCCGATTTAAAGGCATATGAATCACCTGCCAAAGCAGTATTAATGGCTGATACAAAGACAACTCTTAATACTGGTGAAAGTGATACACCAGAACCATCTGAGTCACAGGATCCATGTGATGAGTTGGTTAAACTCACTGTAAATAAAGTCTGGAAGGATTTCGATAACTTTGATAATAAACGACCAGACAGTATTACGGTAACAATTTCTCGTACTTGGAAGGATGAAAACAATGTAGAAAAGACAGAAGTCGTTTCAGGTTATGAGAGTTACACAATAACGGGTTCTATTAACAAATCAACATGGCAAGAAGTAATTAAAGAACTTCCTGCCTATAAGACAGAGAGTAATGGAACTGTTCGTTATTATAAATATTCCGTAACAGAAGCGGAAATAAATGGTTATACAACAACAATAAATACATCAAACGATGGATTTACGTTTACGATAACCAACAAGCATTTCCCATGTCTTCCTAATACTGGAGGATTTGGAAACTATTTATTCTATACGATAGCAATTCTGCTTTTCCTTGTTTATTTCGTTATGAGATATAGAAAGAACAAGGAAAATAAAGCAGAAAAACTATAAAGAGAAATGAAAAAAGGAGAAAAAGTTATGAAAAGTATTAAACGCATTATCGCATTGTTACTAACTGCGGTTATGACAATGACTATGTCCGTAACAGCATTTGCAGCAGGTCCTAACTGTAGTCTTACTGTAAATGTAATGAAAGATGGACAGGATTTAAATGGACAGACAATTAGTCTGTACAAATTATTTGATCTTAGTACATCAAATTCTGGAGACAAAACAAACTATGCTTATACAGTAAATACAGCTACTGGTTATAAGGATGCAATTAAGTCAGCTCTTGGAACTTCATTTACAGGAACAACAGATGAAGAATATGCAAAAGCTGTATTGGATCTTGGAGCAAACAATTCTGGAAACGTTCAGAAGTTTGCAAATGACTTTACTGAATATGCATTAAAGAATGGTACAAAAGTACAAGCAACAACATCTGAAAAAATCACAGTTAAAAACACAACATCTCATGTATTTAATGGATTAGCTAAAGGTTATTACTTAGTATATGTAACAGGTGGAAAGAAGATTCAGTCTTCATTAGTTACAGTAGATGGAACAACTAATGTGAGCTTAAAAACTGAAGCTCCAAGTATTAAAAAGGAAGCTGATAAAACTTCAGTTAATATTGGGAATGTAGTTACTTATACAGTTACTGGTTCAGTACCAGATACAACTGGATATGCTGAATATGTATATAAGATTCACGATACATTATCAAACGGTCTTGATTTCGTGAATGATGCAAATGGAACAGCTCTTGAAGCAAGTGCTACAGCAGTTAATGTGAAAGTTGCATTTAAAGGTGCAGGTGTTACTGCAACAGGAACAACTCCTACTACAGCTACATTAGATACCACAAAGAAGACAATGTCTCTTGACTTATCTAAATGGGTAAGAGATAACCAGGTAAACAAAGGTAAGGAATTCACTGTAACTTACTATGCTAAAGTGAATAACAAAGCAGTTGTAAAAGAAAAGAACAGTGCCACATTAGAATATGGTAACAATCCAGGAGATACAACAACTACTACACCAAGTGAAGCAAAAACACCTACATACCCTCTTGATATCAACAAGACTAAAAAAGGATCTGATGAGAAGCTAGCAGGTGCAAAATTTAGATTATATTCAAGCGAAGATGATGCAAATGCAAATGATGAGTCAAAAGCGATTAAAGTATCTCCTGTAGTTGCAGGCGTTGCTGGTAACTATGTAGTAGATCCAACATCTCGTAATACAGAATTTGAATCTGTAAAGTCAATCGAAGGAAAAGGCTACAACCTTCATGTTAATGGTCTTGCTGCAGGAACTTACTACTTAGTAGAAACAGAAGCTCCAGCAGGCTACAACAAGTTAACTGCTCCAATCAAAGTCGTAATCACTAAAAATGGTGATGATTTTACAATTTCTCAAGATGGTACTGACGAAACAGATAAAATCATCGATGTAGAAAACAGTACTGGTTCTCTCCTTCCATCAACAGGTGGTATGGGTACTATCGCATTTACTGTTGTTGCAGCCCTTCTTGTATTAGGTGTTGCAATAAGCTTTATTCGTGATAGAAAAAGAGAAAACTAAGAAATAGTTTTTAATGGAATGAGCGGTTATCTTTCTTAAAAGATAACCGCAATTCCAATTATTTATATATTAATAGGGAGAATGAAATGAAGTGTATGAGGATTAAGATTACTAAAAATGATATTATTCGTTTATTTGTACTTTTGATTGCATTCTCCGTGTTGTTATATCCTAGTTTTAGTAGTTATCTGAATGAGAAGAATGGTTCTAAGGCTATCTCTTATTATGATAAAGAGAGTGTAGAACTCTCTAAGGCAGATAAGATAAGAATGTTGGAAGAAGCACGTGCTTATAATAAAGAGATGTTAGGAAATATAGATCTTATAGATCCATTTTCACAGGAAGATACAAAGTTAGATGCACGTTATGAGAGTTTATTAAATGTAGATGGTTCTGGAATGATGGGATATATACGTATTCCTAAGATTCATATAGAACTACCTATTTATCATGGTACAAGTGAAACAGTCTTACAGGCAGGTGTAGGACATTTCTGGGGTACTTCTTTGCCTGTTGGTGGAGAGAGTACTCATACAGTATTAACGGGCCACAGAGGACTGCCTACTAAGACATTATTCACAAATATAGATAAGCTAAAAGAAGGAGATATATTCTATATCAAGGTCTTAGATGAAACATTGGCTTATGAGATAGATCAAATACAAACAGTATTACCAGAAGAGACAAAAGGATTATCTATAGAACCTGGTAAAGATTATGCCACATTAGTGACATGTACACCTTATGCGATTAATACACATAGATTATTAGTAAGAGGACATCGTATACCATATCAAGAAGCTACAAAGAAAGTGCCTGATACAAATATTAAACCAGAATTATCATTTACGTCTAAGGTATTAATTACGGCAGTAATTGTGATTTTGATAGGTTTAATTATCGCAATTATTTACTGTATAAGGGATAAGAAAAGGAGGAACTAACATGAAGGTAAGAAATATTATTGTGTTTATGATTGTTTTTCTCATGAGTACGTTCATGAATGTTTCAACTATTCATGCAGAGAGTGGTTCTAGAAAAGGAAGTATACATATTGTATATAAGGGTAGAAATGAATTGAATCAGGAAGTGAATCTTTCAGATGCTAAGTTTTCAATCTATCAGGTTCAATATATGAGTACTGATACATTGACATGGAAGGATAACTTTAAAGATTCACATATATCATTAGAAGATACCAGTGCAGAGGCAAGAGAAAAACAAGCCAAACAATTATATAAATATGCACAACAGAAAGATATATCTTGTTCACTACAAGAAACTAATACATTAGGTCGTACAACATTTAGTAATTTAACGCAAGGTATTTATTTGATTGCACAAGAGGGGTCTGTAGAAAGTGGTAAAACTCAGTTTGAATCTGCTCCTTTTCTAGTTGAGATTCCTTCTCTTGTGGATGGAAGTGTAGAATATAATGTTACTATAGAACCCAAGGCTGAATGGGTAAAACCAGAACAGCCTATACCTTCTAAACCCAATAAACCACATGTAAAAACAGGTGATGATACAAATATATCTGTATGGGTTATAGCTGCGATAGAAAGTTTCTGTATTATGATATTGCTGTATAAGAATAAGGCTGATTCTCTATGAATCAGTTTTTTTAATGGAGAAGCTGAGTAAAATTTGATGAATCATAATACAAATGTTAGAATAGTTAAGATGGAGGTTTTTTTATGAACATTGTTTTAATACTTGCTTGTATGGCTGTATTCTATAATATTGATTTACTCGGCTATAATTCAGAGTATCTCTCAGTACAGCAGACAAAAAACTTAAAAGGGATATTTACACTCATAGTATTATTCCATCACCTCGCAATATTTGCATCTGTAGGTGATGTCTATAATATTTTTATTAATTCGGGATACATTGCGGTAGGTGGATTCCTATTCATTTCTGGATATGGCTTAATGTACCAATATATGCATAAAGGAAGAAATTATGTAAAGTCCTTCCCTAAAAGAAGAATACTCACAATACTTATTCCATCTGTTGTAATGGCTATTGCCTATTTTGTATTGAAACAATACAGATATGGTTATACTTTAGGTGCTCTTATCTATGATTTTAAAAGAGGTGCTTCCGTTATTAGTAATGGATGGTATATCAATGCGATTATTTATTTCTATATTGCTTTCTTTATTTCTATGCTTCTTTGTGAACTCATTAAGAAACGTAGAATTATGATCATCTTTACTTTTATCTTTACATATCTCTATATCTTCTTATGTATGAAGTTTAAGTTTGAAGATCATTGGTTTAGTGCAGCCTTTGCTTTCTATTTTGGTATATTATGGGCTATGTTTAAATCTCAAATTGATTCTAATCTCAAGAAATCAATTCCCATTATTATTGGTTGTCTTTTTGTATTCTATTATGTATTGAATGTATTCACTCAATTTAAGTATGGCTGGATGGAATTCAAATGTTTAATGTATCTTGCAATTATCGTGATATTAGGAATGAGAATCAAACTTCAAAGTCCCCTTATGGAATGGGTAGGAGATCATTCTTTGGAAATCTATTTAGTACATGGATTATTCTTTGAAATATTAAGAAATAACCATATTAATATAGTAGATAACTTTGAATTCATGGTTACTCTATTCATACTTACATTCATATCTTCTTATGTGCTTCATAAGATATTCACATTCATAAACAAAAAAATTATAAATAGTTAAGAGGAGTGCTTATCACTCTTCTTTTTTCTATGATGAAGCCGGGTGATATATATGAATAAGATATTAGTAGTAGACGATGAACTAATATTAAATCTAGTAGGAATAAGCTTGAAAGAAGCATGTAAAGAACATGCAATAGAAATCATGAATAAAAAATTATGCTTAGAAGAATATACAAATATTAAATATAGTCAAAATACAAAATAAGATGTCACATAAATATAAGTAAATATGTGAAATAAACGGAAAAATGTTATCGCAAGGGGTTACTGATTATAAAGGTTAATGTTATAATGGGATCATGTGTTATAGATTTCTAATGAAATATCATTTTTGTGAAATATTTCGCATTAATTAGAATGTGTTAGAGTTTTATATACATGAAAGAGAACACGCTTATGAAAAAATTATTTATGAAGTTTTGTGTTGTAGTTTTATCTTGTTTTATGGTGTTCAATACAGCTTATTTACCATCTTATGCAGAGGATGAAATGAGCTATTATGAACAGAACGACCTAGCAAACAGTTTTAGGTATAGTAATGGTGAAGCTAAGGATAGCGGCTATGCAAATTATGCTTCACGTGCTACTACTAATTCTGGGTGGCCTAATGATTCAAGAGCTATTTCTAAGGGAATTGATGTAAGCTATCATAATGGCACTATTGACTGGAAGAAAGTTAAACAGTCAGAAGTAGAATATGCGATTATCAGATGTGGTTATGGTACAAATGATAAGAGTCAGGATGATAAGAAATGGGAAGAAAATGTAAAGGGATGTGTAGACAACAATATTCCTTATGGTGTTTACCTATATTCTTATGCTGATACTGTAGAGAAAGCATCTAGTGAAGCAGATCATGCGATTCGTTTATTACAGGGGAAGAAGTTAAAGTATCCTGTTTATTATGATTTAGAAGAAGATAAGTTACGTGATAAGATCAGCAAGAAGACTATTGCGGATATTGCACAGACATTCTGTGATAAGTTATCTGCCAAGGGTTATACTGTTGGTATTTATGCGAATAAGGACTGGTTTACTAATTATTTGACTGATAGTCGTTTTAATAACTGGACTAAGTGGGTTGCACAATATAATACTGTTTGTAATTATCACGGTAAGTATGATATGTGGCAGTGCTCATCTTCAGGAAGTATACCAGGTATTTCAGGTAGAGTAGATTTAAACTATTCTTATAGTCCATTTGAATATACTGGACTCGCTCAGTATGGCAGCGAATGGCATTATATTGAGAATGGTAAAGTAAACTGGAACTATACTGGTCTTGCTCAGAAAGGCAATGAATGGTTCTATATTGAAAATGGTAAGTTAAATTGGAATCATTCAGGAATTGTGGAATACAATAAACAGTGGTTCTATGTTGAAAGAGGACGCTTAAACTGGAATTATACAGGTTTAGGTCAGTCAGGTAATGACTGGTACTATATTGTAAATGGACGTGTAAACTGGAATTATACTGGTCTTGTTCAGAAAGGCAATGAATGGTTCTATGTTAAAGGTGGTAAGTTAGATTGGAGCTATACAGGACTTGTCCAGAAAGGTAATGAATGGTTCTTTGTTCGTAATGGTCGTTTAGACTGGGGTTATACAGGTCTTGCTTGCAATGGTGAATATTATTTCTATGTTAAGAATGGACGTTTAGACTGGAGCTATTCTGGTTATGCACAGATTGATGGTCAGGGCGAATATTATGAAGTAAGAAATGGTAGACTCGTTGGTGGTACTTTAACTTTAGCTAAGATGCATGGTGTTGCGAATAATCAAGATAGCCCTACAAACTATATTGTGATTGTAGATAGAGCAGCACACCGTGTAGGTGTATTTAAAGGAAGTAAGTATAATTGGGCAGATACAAAGTACTATAAATGTTGTGTTGGTAAACCTTCTACTCCTACTATAAGCGGTACTTATTATATCAAATCTAGAGGTAAATACTTTGATACAGGTACTAAAGGTAGATGCTGGTATTTTACTCAGATTAATGGTAACTATTTATTCCATTCAGTGATTTATGATAGACAGAATTCTCCAAAGAGAATTATTGATAACTCAATGGATGCAGCTGTATCTCATGGCTGTGTAAGATTAGATCTAGAAAACGCAAAATGGATCTATGACAACATTCCTAAGAATACTAAAGTTATTATTTATTAACATTCAGGTTCCTCCTATTTGGGAGGACCTTTTTTTATGCATTAAAAAAGGATGTGATTAATCACATCCATACTAACATTCTTCTGAAACGATGAACTTAGGTCTTCCTTTGATTTCATCATAAATCTGTGCAATATAGTAACCAATAATTCCAAGACAGATCATGATAATACTACTAGAGAATAATTGAAGTAGAATAACTGTAGTAAATCCTCCTAAAGCTGTACCATTTACATACTGAACAATTGAGTTAATACCAAGTATTACAGAAAGAAGTAACATGATAAAACCACAAATAGTGACAATCTGCATAGGTGCAGAAGAGAAAGAAGTAATATTTAGTATTGCATACTTAATGAGTGATTTAGTAGACCACTTTGATTCCCCTGCTTCTCTTTCGGCAACTCTAAATGGAATCTGTGTTGTCTTAAATCCTACCCATGAAGATAAAGCTCTAAAGAAAGAATTCTTTTCCTTCATGTTAAGCAGTACCAACATAACTTTTCTATCAAGAAGCTTGAAGTCAGATGCATTCATCATATCGATATTAGTCAGCTTAGAGATGATCTTATAGAAAGTATTAGCCATAAATCTATGGATACCTGATTCTTCTCCTCTATCTTCTTTGACAGCTTCTACAACTTCATATCCTTCCTGCCATAATTTATACATTTCTACAATCTTGATTGGTGGATGCTGTAAATCACAGTCCATGACAACACAACAATCACCCTTTGCATATGTTAAACCTGCAGTAATTGCAGATTCTTTACCAAAGTTTCTTGAAAAATGAACACCTCTTACATGTTCATGTTTCTTTGATGCTTCCTGGATTCTATTCCAAGTATCATCTTTAGAACCATCATCCACAAATAAGATTTCATAAGGAATCTTATGTTCTGTCATGATATCTACTACAACATTTGCGGTATTATCAATTAATAGTCCTTCATTATAAGATGGTATTATAATACTTAATAAACCTTCCATTTTATTTCTCCTTACAATATTTTTTTTCTATAGATTGCACTTATGATTATAAACAATATTGCCCCTGCTGTTAAGCCAATACCAAGTTTTTGGTGCTTTGTATGATATCTCATAGTAATCTTATTTGTGCCAGAATGAAGTTTAATGGCATATAAGCAGTTTCCAAATGACTTTACTTCTGCCTTTTCATTATTCACTAATACATCCCAGCAATCATCTACAGGAACAGATAAATAGAGATAACTATCTTCATCTTCTGCATTAACTGTTGTATCAATAGAACCATTTTTCATTGAAATGTTCACTTCGTTGTTACGTGCTGTTTGAGCACACTGATCTAATACACTTAAATCTAATGCGTAGAAATAGGCATTATCATAATTTAAATTAGAATCTGCAGATTCAACTCTTAGCTTTGTCTTTGAACTATCTGTTTCAATATGGAATACAGTAGGTGATAACCAGCATGCATACTTAGTAATCACATCTTTACCATTATAAATATAAGATTCTGATTCTGAAGTCCAAGGGACAAAACCATAATAAACCATATTCTTATAGTTGGAAGTATTGAGATTGATTTCTGTATTAGAATCATCCTTCTTTGTGACTGAATACTTAACAGGTTTATAAATATCTTTTGAAGTATTGAATAACTGTTTAAATAATGAGTTCTGATAATCAAATGGGTTCAAATAGCCTTCTTCATTCTTAATTGCATCAAAGTTATTACATGTAAATGCGAGAGGCATATAATATGGATTTATATATGTATACTTATCATTTAACTTAGTATTGTTTTTCTTTACTAGACCAGTGTAGTTTTCTGAAGTTAATACATATTTCACACCAAGTAATGAATCAATACCTAACATAGATGTATTTGTGACAGTTAAACAATCTGCATAAGTAGGATAACCACACTTATTTAAGAACTCTAACTGTGTACCATCAGGTGAAGAAGTATATCCACTTGTAGACATATATCTATATGATAGTGGTTCATCATAGTTGGCAGTTAGATTACCTTCATACATGACTCTGTTAGATGTCTGTGTGATTCTATAGTTTGATTGATCATCATTCTGTATATTACGAATGATCTTTTCCTGATTCTTTCTATATGATGTATATTCCAAATCGTTCATGCATAAAGAATTTGCAAGAAGACCAGAGTTGATACCCAAATCAATAGAACCAACAATAAGTAATAATACAAGAAGTAACTGTTTTGTTTTCTGCTTAGTCATTAACTGACTAGAGATATATAACGCAGTTAAGATAATGATCATAGCTACAGTTAGATAAGCATAAATCTTCTCTTGATGTGTATAATGACGTGTTAATACAATGTTTAATATTGAGAATACAATTGCGATTACACCAGTCTTCACAATATTATTCTTTTCTTTTGCATATACACAATTGTATGTAGCTAAGAATAGAATAAAGAATTCAACAAGGAATGAATATCTATAGTTATAGCTTCCTACAAATTTAAAGAGTGAGAATACTAAATAAAGAGGATGCCAATAAAGACATAGAAGTATTCCAAATAAGAATACACCTAGTACAATCTTTACTTTTACTTTGATTTGTTTGTTGAAGAATACTGATAAAGCAAGTACTATCGCAAGTCCTCCACAAAATAATGCCGCAAATCCTAATTCACTATGAGCCCCATAGCTATACTTAGGAATTACGCTTAACATATTGCCGACAAAAGAGAAGTCTAATAAATCTTTAAATGAAAGACTTCCTCTAGGACCATTTGTTAAAGCGCCGATAGTTGGTAAGAATAAGACAGCACTTACCATAACACCTAGAAGCATTGCACATACATATCTAATACCAGTCTTAATAAACTGTATAAATGTCATCTTATTTTCTACTGCATATAAACAACATTCTAATAAGAACCAGATACCAGTGAAGACACAGCTGATTCCAGCCATATACCAATTAAAGATAATAGCTAAACCTACCGCAATAGATAGATTCCAGTTCTTTTTTCCCTGTACAATATAATAAACCTGTAATAACATGAAAGGTAACATATACATGCCATCTAACCACATGATATTACTTGCCTGGAAGAAACTATATTGACATAAACCATAACCGCAGGAAAGTAGAATAAAGAGAATACTATTGTCTTTGTAAGATGTTTCAAATCTATTTGTGATAAAGTACGCAAAGGCGATAGATGCCAATGTAAGCTTTAATGCGACTACAATATTAAAGAATGTATAGAGATTCGCATTAGAGAAAAACAATAATAATAGGTTAAATGGTGAAGATAAATAATAGCTAAATACAGCTACATTTGATCCACCCAGAGTTTTTCCAAAGCTATAAGTAATTGAGTTCTTTCCTGCAATAACATCTTTTAGATAAGAGAAGAAATCAATATACTGAATATTTGCATCCATTACAGCTAATGTTTTAGTGCCAAATGGTGCAAATCCATTTAATGCATAAATACATAAAATAATGAGTAAAGTAATAAGTCCGGATAGAAATATAATTTTACTTTTTTCTTTTTTATTCATAAGAACCCCCTTGAATTCAAACACAATAATTATAACATATCCTACTATATAATTCGATGTGATAGTTATGATATTACATGAAAGGTATATGTATCAAATTATTTTCTGAAATTCTCTGTTTTTTTTGATGTATACACTTAAATAGAATATAATGATTACGTATGTGACTAAAAAACAAATAAGGAGATTTTTATGAAAAAAGATAAAGATATTTTTGATAGAATTATGGAGTGGAAGATCCTAAGTATCTTTAACCCATTTTATAAGAAATATAAAGAAGTATTATTGTATTTATTTTTTGGAGGTCTAACAACAGTTATTAGTATTGGTTCTTATGCCTTTTTTGATATCAGTATGCATATGGATCCAATGATTGCGAATATCTTCTCTTGGATACTTGCAGTATTATTTGCCTATGTGACAAACCGTATCTGGGTATTTGATAGTAATGCGGAAGGTATGAAGGGGATTATTCAGGAAATTGTTTCTTTCTTTGGAGGACGTGTTGCCACTCTATTAATGGAAGAAGTTATTTTATATGTAGGTATTAATTTGTTAAGTATGAATAGTATTGGTGTGAAGGTTGCAGCACAGATTCTTGTGCTTGTTGGGAACTATTTAATTAGTAAATTGTTTGTATTTAAGAGCTAATAATACATAAATTCACAGAAATTACACATAGATAGCGCTTGTAATAAGGTATAATAACGGCAATGAAGTGAATTATAGACTATTTTGTGGTATAGTAATTTATGTATGAACTAAAAAATAAGGATGTGAAAAAAAGATGTATAAAAGGAAATTAAGAGGATGGGCGAAGCATTTAGATTTCTTAATTGCGGACCTTATCTGTCTACAGTTAGCTATATTTCTAGCTTACTACATGCGTCATGGAATACTTGATATATATACAAGATCATTGTATGTCAATATTGCGATAGTCATGACACTATTAGATATGTTAATTATTATATTCTTTAATATTTTAAAGAATATTTTGAAGCGTAATAATATTACAGAAATGATTAAAGTAATAGAGAAATCATTATTATTAATGGTTGTTTCTACTGCTTATATTTTCTATGCGCAAAAAGATGATGTATCACGTTTAACTTTAGGTTTTACATGTGTATTTGATGCAATGTTTACTTATATTGTACATTGTGTTATGAAACCAATTGTAAGACGTAGAAGAAAGAATAATAAAAAGTCTCTTATCGTGATTACAGAGTCTGAATTTATTGATTCTATTACAGAAAATAAGAAAACATTTGGTTTGGATGAATACCAGAGTGTTGGTTTTGCGGTTCTAGATAAGAATATGGAAGGTCAGAAATCAAATGGCTGGTCTATTGTGGCGTCTCAGGATACTGTCATAGATTATGTATTAAGACAGTGGATGGATGAAGCTTTAGTGATTCTTCCTAGGGAAGATGTATTCTCTACTTCTTTAGTGAAGGATTTAGCTGAAATGGGACTCGCTGTTCATGTAGAAATCAGTGAATATAACTCATTAAAAGGATATCGCAAACAGTTTGAAAGAATGGGTGAAAACCAGGTATTAACTGTCAGCATGAACTCTATTAATGAATATGACTGGATTGCCAAGAGAATCCTAGATATTCTTGGTGGTTTAGTTGGCTGTTTGATTACTCTTATTTTGACTATCTTCTTAGGCCCAGCTATCTTTATTGCCTCTCCAGGGCCAATCTTCTTTAAACAGAAGAGAGTTGGTAGAAATGGTAAAGTGTTCAATATGTATAAGTTTAGAAGTATGTATATGGACGCTGAAGAGCGTAAGAAAGAGCTTATGGCTCAAAATAGAGTTAAAGATGGTATGATGTTCAAACTTGAATATGACCCTCGTATTATTGGTTGTAAAAAGAAAGCCGATGGTACTATTAAGAAGGGTGTTGGTAATTTCATTAGAGACTGGTCTTTAGATGAATTCCCTCAGTTCTTTAATGTATTAAAGGGTGATATGAGTTTAGTAGGTACTAGACCCCCTACTCTTGATGAATGGAATAAGTATGAATTACGTCATAGAGCACGTCTTGCATTTAAGCCAGGTATTACAGGTTTATGGCAGGTAAGTGGTAGAAGTAATATCACTGACTTTGAAGAAATCGCAAGATTAGATAAAGAATATATCAAGAACTGGAGATTCAGTCATGATATTCAGATCTTATTGAAAACAGTACAGGTTGTTTTCAAAAAAGAAGGATCAATGTAAAGGAGTTATGAATATGCCATCAGTAAAGATTATTATTGCGACACATAAGAAGTATCGTATGCCTGATGATGAGATGTATATTCCTGTACAGGTTGGTGCAGAAGGTAAGGATGATCTTGGATATACACGTGATAATACAGGTGATAATATTTCTAATTTAAATTCACAGTATTGTGAATTAACAGGATTATATTGGGCTTGGAAGAACCTAGATGCAGATTATGTAGGTTTAGCCCATTATCGTAGACATTTTAGAGTAAAGCACAAGACAAAGGATCCTTTTGATTGTGTACTTACTTCTAAAGAAGCAGAAGAACTATTAAAGGATAATGATATCTTAGTGACTAAGAGACGTAATTATTATATTGAAACAATTTATGATCATTATGTTCATACACTTTATCCTGAACCATTAGATGAAACAAGAAAGATTATTGAAGAGAAGTGTCCAGAATATTTACCTGCTTTTGATAAGCATATGAAGGGTAAAACAATGCATGCTTTTAATATGTTTGTGATGAAGAAAGAATATTTTGATGCTTATTGTGAATGGTTATTTGATATTCTATTTGAACTCACTAAAAGATTTGAAGGTACTGAATATAATAGCTTCCATGCACGTTATCCAGGTAGAATTAGTGAAGTACTATTAGATGTCTGGATGAATGAGAACGGTTATGCCTACAAAGAAGTTCCATTTGTATATATGGAAAAGATCAACATGTTTAAAAAGGGAATGGGATTCTTAAAGGCTAAGTTCTTACATAAGAAGTATGGGGAGAGTTTTTAATGAAGTTATTTAAGAAAATAGTAACACTTGTACTTGCAATGAGTTTGATGACAGGCTGTTCTTTGACTAATAATGCGGATTCACAAAAAGTATTTAATTTTGCGGATTCTGGTTATGTGACATCTTTAGATGCATCAAAGGCTATTGATGAAACATCCACAAATGTGATTCAGGCATTTGGTGATGGTTTATATGCCTATAATGTGAAGAGTAAGCTTAAGCCAGCTATTGCGAAGAGTAAAGAAGTGAGTGAGGATGGCAAAACATATACTTTTGAAATCAGAAAGAACGTGAAGTGGTCCAATGGTGATCCTGTGACTGCAGAAGACTTTGTATATGCATGGAAGAGAGCCTTATCTATGCGTTCTGAAGCATCTAAGTTATTAACATCTTATGGTGCTGCGATTGCAGGTGCTGATGATATTTATAAAGGTTTAAAACCTGCAGATACTTTAGGTGTTTATGTAAAGAATAAGAAATTGGTTGTACATCTTCAATATAAGACAACACGTTTTATGGATTTAGTGACTCAGCCAGTCTTCTTCCCATTAAATCAGAAGTTTGTGGAAGAACAGGGAGACAAGTATGCGACTTCTCCTAAGACATTATTATCATGTGGGACATATAAAGTATCTTCTATTTCTAAAGATAAGGTTGTATTAAAGAAGAATAAGAGATGTTATTTCGCAAAGAAGTCAAATATTGATCAGGTTAATATGCTTTTTGGAATCAGTAATGATGAGAAAATCAAATTGTTTGATGAAGGCAAGATTGATTTTGCATCAGTAACTGGTGAAAAAGCGAAGAAGTATGATGAAAAAGATTCAAGTACTGCAGATAATGATAGTGTTATGTGGGATTTAGTACCTAACTTCAAAGATCAGTATTTATCAGACTTAAGAGTACGTGAAGCAATGTCTTCATTACTAAAAAGAAATAAATATAATAAAAATGTATTGAATGACGGAACTCAGAAGGCTGAAGGTTTACTTCCTATGGGAATCTGTTTCAACTCACAGAAGCAGTTTATGAGAGATGCTTGTAAATATAAATTGAAGTATAAGAAGAAAGATGCAAAGAAGTCCTTAAAGAAGCTTCTTAAAGAATATAAGTTAAAGAAATTTACATTTACTTTAACTTATACTAAAGACTATCCACAGGCTAAGCTTATTGCGAGAGAAATTAAAAAAGACCTTGAATCAACAAAACAATTCAAGGTGTACTTAAAAGAAGTCAACACAGTGGATTATGAACAGGCAGAATTATCTTTATTACGTATTAAAGGTACATGTAATGATGCCTATGATTATTTAGCCCCTCTTGCAGTCAATAACCAGGGTATTAATCATTATGCAAGTAATGAATTTAATAACTTCTTTACAACTGCAACCAACGCACAAAGTCAGGATGAACGTTATTATGCATTCCTAAATGCAGAAAGAGTCGCAATGCGTGATTATGCATTCATTCCTGTTATTCATCAGGGACAGAGATACGTAATTAATGTGAGTGTCACTGGTCTTATTTGTAACTTTAGTGGCGCACCATATAGCTTTAGATATATGAGCATGCATTAATTGAGGGGGTATTCAATGATCAATAAAGTAAAGACATTTATACAAAAGTTAACGACAACACAAATGGGTTTAGTCGTATTAGCTATTTATTATTTTACATTGTTTTTAGATATCACTACTTTAAGCTATAGTTTTTCTAAGGCAGCCACTTTATGTAAGCTGTTGAGATATGTTTGTTATGTGTATTTCTTGTTTGTAATATACAAAAAATTAAGAACTTTAGACTTAAAGAGTTATATAAACAAAATTAAAAATTTTGATAAGAAACAGTATTTTGTGGTAGGTGTTGTAATACTCGCATTATTCAGTATTGTAATGAACTTATTACTTACTAAAAACAAAGCTTGGGTTTTCTTATTATTTACACTTATTTATGCAAGCTGTTTTGATTTTGAAGACGTATTAAATACAATCTTCTCTGCACAGTTTATTTCATTAATTCTTATTACGACATTAAGTTCATTTGGACTTATGCATGATTATGTTAATATGAGAGCTGATGGGACAATGAGACATTCTTTAGGATTTGGTTATCCTACTTATTTATCTCAGTTTCTCTTATTTATGATTCTCTATTATTCATATAAGAAGAACTTTAAGATTAGTCCTGAAAAGCTAGGCTTATATCAGCTTCTTATTGTATTTTCTTATTTCTTAACTGATTCCAGAACAGAAATGTTGATATCAGAATATATTCTTATTGGTATCTTTATGAATTCTGTAGGTATTCTTGATAAATTTAAGAATGTAGTAGAGTTCTTTAAAAAAGCCTATGCGACATGCTTTCCATTATTCCCAATTGGAAGCTATATTCTTGTGATGTTATATGGATTCATCTTCAATACAATGAATGTGAATAGTATTATCTTCAAGATTGCACAGAAATTCAATCATATATTTTCAAATAGACTTTATCAGACATTCTATGATTTTAAACGTTATGGTTTAAGCTTATTTGGTTCAAATATTGATTTGGTCGGTTATTTCCTAACTAAAGAGAATGAGGGAACTATTATTAGAAGTAACTTTATTGATAATGAATATATGAGAATCTTATTTGAAAATGGATGGATCTTCTTTATCGCATTCTTTGCGATTATTTCAATAGTGATCTGGCATCTTTATAAAACTAAGAAAGACGGGTTACTATTTATTTCATTTGTGATTACAACATCTAGTTTAATAAATCCTAGATTATTTACTATCACAGTTTCAGTTATCAGTTTTATGATTATACCAGTATTAAATGATTTACTATTTAACCAAGGAGGACACTTAAATGAGTAAATATGATTATCTAGTAGTAGGATCAGGTCTTTATGGCGCAATCTTTGCACATGAAGCCAATAAGAGAGGAAAGAAGGTTCTTGTCATTGATAAGAGACCTAATA
>OGYE01000163.1_pt1 | contig 36726 bp, 41 predicted proteins | sample 1576471 | NCBI WGS metagenome assembly OGYE01 (sample SAMEA3541532, study PRJEB24748) | human gut metagenome | biome: human gut; feature: human-associated habitat; material: faeces | place: China | collected 2012
ATTCATAGTTCGTATGGGCACCATCTTCTTAATAGTGAGCATAACCTCCTGCATTTTTCGCTCCCAATCCAGTTCTGCTTGCTCTTGTTTTCGACGAGCCTCAACGGCAGCATAATCGGTGAACAGATCCATCTGCTCAAATTCGCCCTCTCTGGTCATCGCCTCACTCTCTGAAATCACCCGACCCGCAACGATGTTAAGTCGCCGCACCATGAGGTCGGTATTCACAATACGATCAAAGAGCGCTGTAGCTGCCCCCATGATTTTCTTTGTAGAGGAGGTATAATCGTTCAGGCGCTCGGTTCCATGGGCGTGCTTTGGAACCTCGCGGCCATAGTGATCCTTGACTATTGGGCCATGATAACGATTTCGCCGTGCCGGATCAGTTAGGTTCTCAATGTCATAGCCGACCGTCAGAACAATCTGGTCGGTCATCAGCTTCTTACTCACCAAATCCAGTGCCAGTTGCTCTGCCATTTCTCTCAGCATCAACCGAGCCCTTTCTGCGGAATACGGGCAATGCAGAACCTGACCGGAACCAAGGCTGTTTTCACTGGGATGATATGCCTTAACCGCTTGGATGGTACAGGGTTCCCAGCCCCACGAATGGTCAATCAACAACTCAGCGTTTTTCCCAAAGAGCTGGTAAAGAAGATCCTCATTGCATACCGACATTCGCGCAACATCGCCCATGGTAAACATTCCGTGTGCCTCTAACTTCTTGGCGTATCCACGTCCAACCCGCCAGAAATCGGTGAGTGGCTGGTGCGACCACATGGTTTGACGGTAGGTCATCTCATCCAGCTCTGCGATGCGCACGCCGTTCTCATCCGCAGGGATATGTTTTGCCAAGATATCCATTGCGACTTTACATAAATAAAGATTCGTACCAATACCTGCGGTGGCTGTAATTCCGGTATTCTCGATCACATCCAGGATAATTTTCATTGCAAGTTCTCTGGCAAAGCATTTCCCGCAAAAGGCATATGAGTCACTTTCAAAATATTTTCCTGACCTTACTCTCAACGAGGTAAGAAAGGCTGCAAAGCTCGCATATGACGAACAGCATAAATACAGAAAAAAGGTAATTGCAAAGGGCAACGAGATTATTGAAAAAGCCGAAAAAGAGGGTAAAAAGATAATGGTGCTTGCCGGCAGACCTTACCATGTAGACCCCGAAATCAACCACGGCATTGATAAACTTATTTCAAGTTTTAATGTAGCAATCGTCAGCGAAGATGTTGTATCTCCGAGGGTTGAGAAATTCCACACCAATGTACTTAACCAGTGGACATATCATTCAAGACTGTACGCTGCCGCTAAGTATGTTACAACAAGAAAGGATATGGAGCTTATACAGCTTGTTTCCTTTGGCTGCGGCGTAGATGCCATTACTACTGACGAAGTAAGAGAAATTCTTGAAAAAGAGGGCAAAATTTACACACAGATTAAAATTGACGAAATCACAAATCTTGGTGCAGTTAAAATTCGTATCCGCAGCTTGCTTGCTGCTATCGACAACGATTAACCACCGTTTGAAAGGTTGTGCTTTAAATGGCTGAACTTAAATATGACAGCAAAACAGGTCGTTTGCTTTTTACAAAAGAAATGAAAAAGGAATACACAATCCTTATGCCGAATATGGCACCTATTCATTTCAATATACTTCAGAATGTTTTTAACTACTACGGCTACAAGTCGGAACTTCTCGACACCTGCGGCCCTGAAATTGCACAGACAGGTCTTAAATATGTTCATAACGACACCTGTTACCCTGCGCTCCTTGTAATCGGACAGTTTATACACGCTTTACAGAGCGGTAAATATGATGTGCATAAGGTCGCACTTATGATTACCCAAACAGGCGGCGGCTGTCGTGCCTCAAACTATATCTTCCTGTTGAGAAAAGCGCTTAAAAAAGCAGGTTTTGAGTTTGTACCCGTAATCTCGCTTTCTTTCGGTATGGAAAAGAACAGCGGTTTTTCGCTCACACTTCCGCTTATCAGAAGATTTGTCGGCGGTCTTGTTTACGGCGATCAGCTTATGCTCCTTTCTAACCAGACAAAGCCTTATGAGGTAAATAAAGGCGAAAGTATGGCGCTTGTTGCCGATTGGAGCGATAAGATTTCTAAAATGCTTATCGAGGGCAACGGCTATACGCTTGAAGAAATTGACGAAAATCTTGATAAAATCACAAAATCTTTTTCGGAAATTAAGCTTAATAAAGTGCCAAAGGTTAAAGTCGGCATCGTAGGCGAAATTTATGTAAAATATTCCAAAATGGCGAATAACGGACTTGAGGAATTTTTGGCTTCACAGGACTGCGAGGTTTGTGTGCCGGGTCTTATGGGCTTTGCTTCATTTAAGGTTGACAACAGAATTGAGGACGCCAAACTTTACGGCGGTGCAAAGATTAAATCCACATTTTGTAAAATGCTGCTTGACTACCTCACAAAACTCGAAGCACTTATGATTGAATCGGCAAAGAAATATAACTTCGTTCCGCCGCACGAATACGCTCATACAAAACAGCTTGTAAAGGGCATTATCGGATACGGCAGCAAAATGGGCGAGGGTTGGTTACTTACCGCAGAAATGCTTGAGCTTGCCGAAACAGGCTACGAAAACATTGTTTGTACACAGCCTTTCGGCTGTCTGCCGAACCACATTAACGGCAAGGGCGCTATCCGCAAAATCAAGGAAGTAAACCCGAAAGCAAACATTGTTACAATAGACTATGACCCCGGTGCTCCAAAGGTAAACCAGGAAAACAGAATCAAGCTTATGCTTGCTGTAGCAAAAGAGGAGCTTAATAAAGAGCTTGCCGAAAAACAGGACGCAGAGCAAAAATCTTAACAAAAAGCAGTCCGAGAATAAATAAATCGGACTGCCTTATTTTTAGATTCCTTATCAAAAGTCGGAGTAAATTTGATTTAGCGCACGAGTTAAGCGAAATGATTTAAAAATTTAGGTCAAACCTTTATAATTGCTTGGCAAAACAGTTTGCTGAATAACATACCCAAAATTTAAAACAGAATCTTTTTAGAAAATAAACATCAACACTTACATATAATAATGTATGACAAAATTTTAAGAGGTGAAGCGAGTGAAAAAAAATAAAAACAAGGCACAAAAGGCAAAAAAGCCGCACACTTTGCTTATCAGTGTTAAGCAAAACAAGGAGCTTACCGCACTTTACTTTATACTAAGGCTTGTAATTATATTTATATTTGTTCTCAACATCATCCGTGGCAAATACGAAAGCGCAATGACTTGCGGACTTACATTTATACTTATGTTGATTCCGTCGTTCATTGACCGCAGTCTTCACATAGAACTGCCGAGCGTGCTTGAAACCTTTATGATACTGTTTGTATTCTCGGCAAATATTCTCGGTGAAATCGGTTCATTCTATGAAAAAATACCTTTTCTCGACACAATTCTTCATACGCTGAACGGTTTTATCTGCGCAGGCGTGGGATTCGGACTTACCGATATTTTGAACCGCAGTAAAAAGGTTAAATTTAACCTTTCCCCTATCTTTGTATGCCTGTTCTCGTTCTGCTTTTCAATGACGGCAGGTACAGTTTGGGAATTTTTCGAGTTTGGCGTTGACACTTTTCTCGGCAAAGATATGCAGAAAGACACAATCATCACAACAATCAACTCTACCCTGCTTTCGGGCAACGATACAAACGCCGTTACCCATATAAGCGGAATAACATCTACAACCGTAAGCGGCAAAGACCTCGGCATCAACGGCTACCTCGACATCGGTCTTATTGATACAATGAAAGATTTAATGGTAAACTTTGTCGGCGCAGTTGTGTTTAACGGTTTGGGATTTATCTACCTTAAAAACAGAGGCAAAAAAGCAAGTTTCCTAAATAACTTTATCCCGAAAAAAGCCGAAGATATTACAGAAGAATAAGTTTAACAATCAAAAATCCGACAGTAGTAAAAACTATTGTCGGATTTTTTGTTGTATCCTAATTATTGGTAACATTGATAAATTATGACTTATCAAACTAAGTAATAAAATGTAGCCAATTAACGTTTAGATAGCACAGGCAAATGAATTTCAATAATTCTTTCAAAATAACATAATCACTTTAATATAAATAAGTTATGTTATTTTAAAATATATCTGCCCTCTTCTTTATATATTTCTTGCTTACCGTCAACACAAAATGCTGGCCTGATGCCATTCATATTGCATGCATTCGTGCTTCCAATTTCACCTTCCGGTCCTACTGCATATACACAAGAATCATATGTAGAATCCGCACTTCTTAACCACCAACTTACAGTAAACTTTCCATTATTCGTAGTAGCAAAACGATTCTTATTATCTTTAAAATACAACAATGGCACCCCTTCAACTCCGACATGCCCATTTTTTTTATATCCAAGTTCAGTAAAAGACAACAAAAACACTTTTCTTACAATAGTTATCACGCTATCATCTATTTGATTCAAGCATCGTTCATCTAAAATCTCTATTTCCGAATCTTGAATTAAGCAACGAGTTTGAATAGGTAAATTATCAAAAAACTCTCCCATTAAGTAATTATCAATTTCGCTTTCTTCATAGTAAGCCGAATAATCACTAACTCTTCTATTCTCTGGAAGAATTTCTTTTCTTAACAAAAGTGTTTTACCATTATAATCATTAGTTAATACAATATATGGAACAAATCCTGTTTTTTCTTCAATATATATGATTGGTTCAATTTTACATTTTTCAGAATACGCCAAATCACTTATTGTATTATATTCCTCGGTTACTGTTTGTCTTTTACTACAAGCATTTAATAGAACTCCAAGAACAATTGCTAATACTACTACTTTTAATACTACTTTATACTTTTTTCTGAACACTTATGTGGCTCCTTAATTTTTCTGCTTTTTACGTCTTATTTTTGTAAATGCCATACACATCACTATACTTACCATGATTACAGCCATTAGGCTCCAAAATCCAACTGCAGATTCGTCTCCTGTTGAAACAGATTCTATCTTTTCTCCTCCATTTTCATTTGTTTCCGAACCAGAATTGTTACCTGTATTATTATCTTTTCCCGAATCAGGATTTTCTGGGTTCGCTGGATTTTCTGGTTGAATATCAACAAATGTCAGTGGCTGTGTGCTTTGAGATACTGTTTTAATTTTCAGTTTATTATTATAATATTTTTTATTGCTGAAATCTATTATAGCTTTATTACAGCGATAATGATAGCTTAGCAAAATCTTGTTACTTTTTGTATCACTTTTGTTTTTATACTCTATATAAAGCCACTTGCCCTCATGAATAGCTTTAAATATATTTCTTCCTACGCTGTTAATTACCCTCACCGCCTTTAGTTCTTATATTTCACTGAAATCATTATAGCATAAATATTTCATAAAACAACAATTTTATACTAAAAATATTAAAATTTATCCACGCAAAAATAAACACCCGACTAAAAAGCCGAGTGTCAATTTTACCGCTATTAATCATTTTACGACAGCCACGCAATGTCGGTATCGGTTGCAAGGTTATCTATGCCGTAGAGCACCAGGATATTATCGGGTTTTTCCTGCTGTGCAAGTTCTGAAATGCTGTTTTTGTAATAACGCATATCGACGAGTATTACCTCACTGTAATTTTCTGCAAGGAACGGCGCAAGACAGTGTGAAAAGCTGTCCTTTACAAGGAGAATTTTTCCGCCGTTTGCATTTTTGTTTTTAATCCTTGTCATTGCGTGGTTTCCGTCTATGAATACAGGGTATTTATCGTCCTCTTCAAGATGATTGTAGAAATACATTGAGTGGTAATCCTGTTTTTCGTCGCCCTCAATAATCTCTACGCTGATATTCTTTTCGGTGTTATTTTTATTGTTCCAAATTTCAATGGTATCCGGCTGTGTGAGCCAAAAACCGCTTGTTGAGTAGGTTGTGCCGTAGAAATCGTTGTACTTTTCGACCGTAAACAGGCTCTTGTCGGCAGGGGTTATTCCGAGCGACTTGCATATTTCCGTATAACCCGTATATGCACCTGCCGTTGTCCAATGATGGTCGGTTTTGTAGTAAAGCTGTGTGCCGTTTGCATAGGCATTTTTGAATGCGGAACGCAAATCCACAAAATCCGCACCGCTTTCGGTAAGCACTTTCTGTGCGTTCTCGATTTTTTCGTCATCTGTATATGTATCGTGAACCGCAGGAAGAACATCATTTGCGATGTAGCCTGTTGACGGCACAAGTGTTACCGTTACGGGAACATCGACCGATTTCGCAAAATCTGCGATTGTCTGCACATTGCTCTCAAGTGTGTCGGTATCAAGTATCGGCTTATTTATAAGGTAGCCGTTCTTACAATTATAAACACCGTCTGCGCCGTTGTTGCCGACAGAGAGATTAAAGTAAGCGTTTGCGTAATTCCGATAATAAGAAGAATATAAATTCAGAAGAATTATATGATAATGCAAATTCAGAAAATTATAAATATGGAGCATATGAAAGAAATAAAGAAAGAGAAGAAGAATTTAATGAGAGAAAGAAGAAAAAAATGAATAAAGGATTAAAAATATTTTTAATAATACTACTTATACTTTTTATAATTGTTGCAGGGCTTGGAGTGGCTGGTTATACATTTGTAAATGGTAAAATAGGAAAAATGCAAAAAGAAAATATAGATACAACAGCAGTTGGAATAAATGAAGAAACAAAACAAGAACTAAAAGGGTATAGAAATATAGCTTTACTAGGAATAGATAGTAGAGCAGACGACTATGGACTTGGAAATAGAAGTGATTGCATAATAATTGCAAGTATAAACCAAGAAACAAATGAAGTAAAACTTATTTCAGTATATAGAGATACTTATGTATATGTTACAGAAAGTGGAAAAGAAAGACTAGATAAGATAACGCATGCATATTCATATGGTGGAGCACAAAATACATTAAAATCATTAAATGAAGCATTAGATTTAAATATAACAGAATTTGTAACAGTAAATTTTGATGCTGTAATTGCGGCAGTTGACAGTTTAGGAGGAGTTTACATAGACATAGATAGTTCTGAGGTTAATTATATAAATGATTATATAGATGCAACTTCAGAAAGTTCAGGAGTGAAATCGTCTCATATTACTCATGCTGGAAATCAAAAACTAGATGGGGTACAAGCAGTTTCGTACTCTAGGGTTAGATATACAGCTGGTGGAGATTATAAGAGAACAGAAAGAATGAGAACTGTTGTAGAAGCAATGCTAAGCAAAGCAAAAACGTTAGGAATAGGACAATTAAATAGTTTCGCAGATACAATATTACCAAAAATAAGAACAAACATATCATCATCAGAAATATGGGGACTAGTTCCAAAACTTGCATCATTTAAAGTTACAGGAAGCCTTGGCTGGCCTTATGAAACAAAAGGAGTAACATTAGACAGATGGTATGGAGTACCTGTTACATTGCAAAGTAACGTAGAAAAATTACACAAAGAAGCATTCGGACAAGATGATTATGAAGCATCAGATACAGTAAAAGGAATGAGCTCTGCAATAATAAAGAAAACTGGATATTCTAAATAGAAATTCATTATGTCATTTTGAATCTAAACATGCTAAAATATTATATTGAATAATATTTTGAAACAAAATTTGATAAAAATTGGGAACTTGTAAGAATAATAGAAACTTAGTTTGTAAGCAAGCAAAAAGACAGAAGGGAATGTTTTGAGATGAGCAAAAGCAACTTAGCGGTAAAAGAAGAGATTGATGATTTTGCTGGCGAAGAAGGAATTCTTCAGAATTCAACGATTGATAATGTTAGTGTTATAAAGAAAGAAAAAACAAAAACTAATAAAAAGATTATGTATAACTTTATAAAAAGAACTATAGACGCGATCGGAGCTCTAATTGGAATAATTATTTTAATACCAGCAACTATAATTATATACTTAGCTAGAAAAATCCTAAAAGAAGATAAAGGACCATTGTTTTATGAACAATTAAGATATGGAAAAAATGGCAAAGTATTTAGACTATACAAATTTAGATCTATGTGTATTGGAGCTGACAAAAAGTTAAAAGAATATTTAGAAAATAATGAAGAAGCTAGAAAAGAGTTTGAAAAAACTCACAAATTACAAAATGATCCAAGAATAACAAAAATAGGAAATTTCTTAAGAAAGACAAGCTTGGACGAGCTTCCACAAATGATAAACATTTTAAGAGGAGACATGAGCTTTGTTGGTCCAAGACCAGTTGTAGAAAAAGAAGTTGAAGATTATGGCAAAAACAAAGAAAAGTTCCTAAGTGTAAAGCCAGGTCTTACAGGATATTGGCAAGTAAATGGAAGAAGTAATACTACATATGAAGAAAGAATGGAAATGGAACTTTATTATGTAGATAATTGTTCTTTATGGCTAGATATAAAAATATTCTTTAAGACTTTTATAACAGTATTCAAGAAAGAGGGAGCAATCTAATGACAATAGATATAATATGTCCAGTATATAATGCAGAAAATTATGTTGAAAAGCAATATATTCAAATAAAACAGCAGACGTTTTATAAAAATATAAAAAACATAAATTATATTATTACAGAAAGTAAGGATAAAACACTATCAACTGTTGAAGGATTGCAACAAGAAGATGAAAAGATAAAATACAGTGTAATAAAGAAACAAAAATTTTCACATAGCTTATCAAGAGAAAAAGTGGCTAAAAATTCAACAGCAGATATACTAGTTTTTATAACACAAGATGTTAAAATAGAAAAAACAGACTGGCTGGAAAAATTGACTACTCCTATTGCTAATGGTAAAGTCGAAGCATGCTACAGCAGGCAACTATGCGAAAATAATACTATAGAAAAATATACAAGAGAATGTAATTATCCTCCTAAATCTGCTATAAAAACAAAAAATGACATAGAAAAGTTAGGATTAAATACATTTTTCTTTTCTGATGCAGCATCTGCAATAAAAACAGATATTTTTAAAAAATTAAATGGGTATGATGGAAAAGACTTTCCAACCAATGAAGATATGTACATAGCATACAAGCTAATTACAAACGGATACAAAATAAAATATTGTGCTGATTCAGAAGTTGTACATTCGCACAAATTTACTCTAAAGCAACAATACAAAAGATATTATGATACAGGAAAGTTTTTTGAACAGAATGAGTATTTAAATAAATATAAAGTAAATAAATCTGGTGGAAAACTTGCTGTCTATGTATTAAAGAGAGCTTGGCAAGAAAAGAATTGGAAGGTTTTATTCAATTTTATACCAAACATGATGGCAAGATTTATTGGAATGAAAGTGGGAAAAATGTAATGGCAGAGAATTTAGTAAGAGTATTAAATGTTGTGCCAAATATGAGGGCAGCTGGCATAGAAACTTTTATTATGAATGTATACAGAAACATAGACAGAAATAAAGTGCAATTTGACTTTCTAGTACACAGTAAAAAGAGAGAATTCTATGATGATGAAATAGAAAAATTAGGTGGAAAAATTTATAGATTGACATATAAAGACGATAAAAATTTTGGCAAATACATAAAAGATTTAAATAAATTCTTTTCTGACCATAAGGAATATCAAATTGTTCATGGACATATGCAAAGTATGATGCCTGTATATTTAAAAGTAGCTAAAAAACATAACGTAAAGATAAGAATTGGACACTCACATAATAATTCGTATGAAAAAAGTATGAAGGGAATCATATTACATATTCTATCTAGAAGTTCTAAAAAATATGCAAACGTAAAATTTGCTTGTTCAGCTGATTCGGGAAGATATTTATTTGGAAAAAAAGCAAAAGTTGAAGTCATTAATAACGGAATAGAAATCAATAAATTTAAATTTGATGAAAGCAAACGTAACAAAATAAGAGAAGAACTAAAATTAAATGATAACGATATTTTAATTGGAAACATTGGGAGGATGGAAAAACAGAAAAACCAAATGTTTCTAATTGAAGTTTTTAAAAAGTTACATGATGAAAATCCAAAATATAAATTGATAATTATAGGAGAGGGAAAACTGGAAAATAAAATAAAAAAACAAATATCAAAGTATCAGTTGGAAGATGTAACATATATAAAAAAAAGAATAAAAAATGTAAATGAATATATGATGGCAATGGATATATTTGCTCTACCTTCATTATATGAAGGATTAGGTATTGTTTTAATAGAAGGACAGGCTGCTGGATTAAAATGTTTTACTACATTGGATACTGTTGCTGAGGAAACAAACTTAACTAGTAATATTAAATATTTAAAATTAAATAAAAAGATATGGGTAAATGAAATATTAAATACTAATGTAGGATATGATAGAGCTGAAAATATGGAAGAAAAATGTAAAGACTTTGATATAAAGAACATTGCTAAAAAATTAGAAAATTTATATTTGAACTATTAGAAAAGGACAAGTGGAAAGAAAATGGTAATAAATGAAAAAATAAAAGAATTAGGGCTAAAAAATAAAATAAATAATGTTCTTAAACCTGAAATTTTAATAATAATATTGTTGTTATCTTTTTGCTTTCAAAATCTTAATTTATTTGTTGTTGGAGAGCAAGCAATTAAAGTTTACAGAGTTATAGTTATATTGTATATGTTACTAATAATTATAAAAAAACAATTAGTGATTCCGTCGAAGAAATTAACAGTGATGCTAATATATATGACAGTAGTATCTATTGCAAATTTTTTTAGTGTAGGAATTGAAAGGCTGTTTTTTGAGTATTTATTTGCTTTCGGTATTTTATTGGTAGTATACAATATTGGTAAGAATATAAAAATTGATGATTGGCTTAAGATAATACAAATTGTTGCAATAATTGTCTTATTTGCTGTAACGATAAATGTGTTAGTTGATTTTAAAGAAATAATAAATTTCCACAATAATCCATATAATGAACATCCAAAATATAATAGTATATTTACGGGTGGTGTGAATTTGGAATGTACTTGGATTGCAATGTTTGCATTTTTCTTTAGTAATAAACGAAAATTTGCTTATGCATATATTGGGTTATGTATGACAATTTCTGTTTTGCTATCGAGTAGAGTGGGAATGATAATTAGTATTATATCATTTTTGTATATTTTTACGAAAAGTATTGTTGAAATGAGAAAACAAAAGGACAATAAGAGTCTAAGACTATTAATAATTGGAATTATAATAGCTGTAATAATAGCAACTATTATAGGAATAGCAACTAATGTGTTTGATAATATAATAAACAGAATTATGAGCGTTGGAAAAGATGGTGGTTCTCAAGGCAGAATAAGAATGTGGAAATATGTGATGGAAGCATTTGAAAAAAGACCATTTGGGTATGGTGCTGGTAACGCAATAAAGGGAATAAAGAATGCATCAGGATTATGGTATGACGAAGATAATGTTCACAATTTATTATTCCAAATGATATTGGATTTTGGATTTATTGGAGGAATTGCTTATATATACATTATTATAGATTTCATAAAAAACAATATAAAGAAAATGTGGGATAATCCATTTATAATGTTTATTCTAATGTATATCGTTGTTGGCTGTATACAATTTAAAGGTGCAGAATTAATAACATTTTTTATGATAGGTGCATTTTTAACAATAAGCAATAAAGAAAGAAAGGATAATGAACTAGATTTATTAGCATGGAAAAAAAGAAAATAAGTGTTTTAATGACAGTATATAAAGAAAGTGAAGAAGAACTTAAAGAATCATTTGAGTCTATAATAAATCAAACATATAAAAATTTGGAAATCATAGTTGTAATAGACTTTCCAGATGAATTATGGAGAAAAAAATTTATAGAACAATACAATGATGAAAGAGTGAAAATAATAGTAAATGAAAAGAATATTGGTTTACCACTAAGCTTGAATAAAGCATTAGATGTGGCAACTGGGGATTATTACGCAAGAATGGATTCAGACGATATATCTACATTAGATAGATTTGAAAAACAGTTGAAATATATTGAGAATGAAGATTGTGATCTAGTTGGCTCATATATGCAATATTTTTATGAAGGAAAAAACCAACAGTTAGGTATATATCCAACAAAATCTGAAAATATACGTAAATTATTAAAATATAAAAGCTGCGTATTACATCCCACTTGGTTTGCAAAGCCAGAAGTATTTAAAAAGCTAAATGGATACAGAAATATTTTTTCTTGTGAGGATTATGACTTCTTATTACGTGCCTCGATTTATGGATTTAAACTTGCAAATTATCCAGAAGTTTTATATAAATGTAGATTATCGCCTAATAGTATTTCTAGAAGTAATTCTGGAAAGCAGGAGTTAATATCAGAATTATTAAGAAAAGGATATAAAAAAGGTAAAATTGTTAGTGAACAAGAGATAAATGATTTTATTAATTCTGAAAAATTTAAGAAGAAAATAAAGAGCTATAATGATTATGGAGAGATGAAAAATAAAAGAGCAAGATATAGAGCTAATAAGTTTCCCATGTTTTACGTATATTCTATATTGCTGTTACTAAATTTTAACCATTCTATTAAAGATATTCGAGTAAAAATATATAACAAATATATATTATTTAAAGACAAAAAGTAGGAGAAAACAAAAATGGATGAAGAAAAAATAATGGTATCAATTTTATGCTTAGCATACAATCATGAGAAATACATAAAAGACGCATTAGATAGTTTTATAAATCAAAATGTTAATTTTAAATATGAAATCATAATAAATGATGACTGTTCTACTGATTCAACAGCACAAATTATTAAAGAATACGCTGAAAGATATCCTCAAATAATCAAGCCGATTTTTCAAAAAGAAAATCAATATTCAAAGCATAGAAGAATGCTTATAGATATTTTAATGCCACAGGCAAATGGAAAATACTTCGCAATTTGCGAAGGAGACGATTATTGGACAGACACCAGTAAGTTACAAAAGCAATTTGATTTTATGGAAGCTAATACTGAATATTCAATGTGTGTGTCAAATGCATTTATTGTAGACAGTAATAAATATAAAGTTGGAGAAATAAATACGGTAAATGATAGTTCAACTCTAACATGCAATGATTTCATTTTAGGTGGAGGAGAATATGTAGCGACAAATTCTATCTTTTCAAGGATGGAATATATTGAACAACTACCTACATATTTTAATGATTTTTCTATCGACTATTTATGGCAGATTTTTTTATCTAGTATGGGGAAGACATATTGCTTTAAAGAACCAATGGTTGCATATAGAATTAATACTGGTTCATCATGGACAGATAAGATTATGAATGATGAAAGTAAAAATATAAATATAAATAAAGAAATTGTAAAAAAACTTAAAGAAATTGATGAATGTACAAATAAAAAATATGATGATGCAATAACTAAAAAAATTACTGAATTACAATTTAATATATTTTACTTAGAAAATGATTTTGAAATGATGAAACAAGAGCCATATTTGTCATATAAAAAGAAGCTCCAAAAAGGAAAAAAAATAAAAATTATGATAAAAGAAAAAATGCCATTTATATTTAAAATACTAAAAAAGGAAAAATTAAAAATAAAGCATAGATAAAAATCAAAGGAGAATTAAATATATGAAAAAATTAATGCTACTTGGAGGAATGAGATATTTAGTTCCTGTTATAGAGGCAGCACATAAATTAGGTGTTTATGTAATTACTTGTGACTATTTACCAAACAATATTGCACATAAGTATTCAGATGAATATTGCAACGTTAGTATCCTTGAGAAGGACAAGGTCCTAGAGAAAGCTAAAGAGTTAAAAATAGATGGAATTCTTTCTTTTGCCTGTGACCCTGGAGTTGTAACTGCTGCATATGTTGCAGAAAAAATGGGACTACCATCTTCTGGACCTTATGAATCTGTTGAAATATTACAAAACAAGGGAAAATTTAGAAAATTTTTAACAGAAAATAATTTTAATGTTCCTGTTGCAAAACAATATACAGATATTGAAACAGCTTTAAATGATACTGAAATGTTTAATTGGCCTGTAATTGTTAAACCAACAGACTCGGCTGGAAGTAAGGGTGTAACTAAAGTAGAAGAAAAAGACAAATTAAAGGATGCTATAAATTATGCTTTAAAATTTTCACATAGCAATGAATTTATAATAGAGGACTTTTTAGAGAAAGTTGGAGATTCATCAGATTGCGATTCTTTTTCGATTGATGGAAAGTTAAAGTTTGTATCTTTTTCTGCACAAAAGTTTGATGAAAATTGTGAGAATCCATATACTCCTGCTGCATACACATGGCCTGCATCAATATCAAAAATACATCAGGAAGAACTTACAAATGAAATACAAAGACTATTAACTTTACTTAATATGAAAAGCTCTATTTACAACATTGAAACTAGAGAATGTACAAATGGAAAAGCATATATCATGGAGTGTTCTCCAAGAGGTGGAGGAAACCGATTAGCAGAGATGGTTAGATACATGACTGGAGTTGATATGATAACTAACATTGTGAAAGTGGCACTTGGAATGGAACCAGATGATATTAATCAACAAGAAATAAAAGATAATTGGGCAGAAATAATTCTTCATAGTGAGAAAGAAGGAACTTTTGAAAAATTATGGATTTCAAACGAAATTAGCTCAAATATTGTAGAAAACGATTTGTGGATAGAAGCAGGGACAAAAGTTGGTGGATTTGCAGGAGCAAATGAGGCTATTGGAACCATGGTGTTAAAATTTGATAGTGAAATTCAAATGAATAATGTTTTAAATAATCAGAATAACTATATTAAGGTAATTGTAGATTAACGATAGGAGGAAAAATGAAAAAAATTATTGTATTTGGAGCTAGTGGAGATACTGGAAAATATTTTGTGGATTATTTATTAAATAATTTCAAAGATAAATATGAAATAATTGCATCTGGGTCAAGAGATTGTGAATATTATAAAAAAATAGGTATTCAATATATAAAAGTAGACATTACTAAAAAAGAGGAATTCGAAAAGTTACCTAAGGAAAACATTTTTGCAGTAGTAGATTTAGCTGGACTAATGCCTGCAAGAATGAAAGGGTATGAACCTTATAAATATATAGATGTTAATATAACTGGAAACTTTAATATATTAGAATATTGCAGAATAAACAAAGTAGATAGAATACTATATGCACAGAGCTTTGGAGATATTAAAGATTATGGAGAGACTGAGTTAGTACTTAGAGCGGACATGACTCCTAAATTTAATTATAATACAGATCATACTATTTATGTAATGACTAAAAACTTTGCGGCAGACATGATAAAAAATTATAACCAAAGATATAATATCAATGCATTTATATTTAGACTACCAACAATATATTTATATTCAAAAATTGATACATATTATGTGGATGGAGAAGAACATAAAATAGGTTATCGATTACTAATGGACAAAGCTATGAAAGGCGAAACACTAGAGATTTGGGGAAATGAAAATAGAGTAAAAGACATGGTATATGTAAAAGATTTTTGCCAAATGATGGCAAGAGCATTGGAAGTAAATAAAAAATTTGGTCATTATAATGTGGGAACTGGAATAGGAACATCTCTTAAAGAGCAGATAGAGGGGATTGTTGAGGTTTTCTCACCTAAAGATAAAAAATCAGAGATTATACAGGCTAAAGACAAGCCTAATGCTCCGCAATACATAATGGATATTGAGCCAGCTAAAAAAGAACTAGGGTATGAGCCAAAATATGACTACATAAATATGCTAAAAGACTTCAAAAAAGAAATGGAAGAGAAAAGGTTTGAATAAAGAGGTAGATAAGATGGATAAAAAAATTTTAGTAACACAATCTTCAATACCAACACTTGAAGAATACAGTAAAGAAATAGAAGATATTTTTGAAACAAGATGGCTTACAAATATGGGATCTAAACACCATGAGCTTGAAGAAAAATTATGTGAAAAATTAAAAGTAAAAAACATATCATTATTTAATAATGGACATTTAGCTTTATATACAGCAATTTATAAAATGAATTTATCTGGGGAAGTAATTACTACACCTTTTTCGTTTGCATCTACAACACATGCAATAGTTCAAAATGGATTAACACCTGTATTTTGTGATATAAATGAGCAGGACTACACAATCGATGTAAATAAAATAGAAGAGTTAATTACAGACAAAACAACAGCTATAGTACCAGTTCATGTTTATGGACATATTTGCGATGTTGAAGCAATTGAGAAAATAGCTAAGAAACATAATTTAAAGGTTATTTATGATGCAGCTCACGTATTTGGAGTTGAAGTAAATGGAAGAGGAATAGGAAGCTACGGAGATATTTCAATGTTCAGTTTCCATGCAACAAAGGTGTTTAATACTATTGAGGGAGGAGCCTTAGTTTACAATAATCCAGAACTAAAACAATCAATAGATAGTTTCAAAAACTTCGGAATAATAGACCAAGAGCATGTTATAGATGTTGGAATTAATTCTAAAATGAATGAATTCCAAGCTGCAATGGGATTATGCAACTTAAGACACTTTGATGAAGAAATTGCAAAGAGGGAAAAAGTATATAATGTATATACAGAAAGGTTATCTGGAATTCCAGGAATTACTATATCTAAGACTCAAAAAGGTGTAAAGCCAAACTTTGCATACTATCCTGTAATATTTGATGAAACTGTATTTGGAAAGACAAGAGATGAAGTAGCAGAAGAACTAGCAAAGGAAAACATTTTCTCAAGAAAATACTTCTATCCATTAATATCAGATTACGATTGTTACAAAGATAGATTTGATTCTAAAAAAACACCAGTCGCCAAGAAGATATCAGATAGGGTATTGACAATACCTATGTACGCAAATCTTTCTGTGGAAGATGCAAATAGAATTTGTGATATAATTTTAAAAAAATAATCAAAGGAATAAAGTATGGATAACTCAAAACAAAATGTATTTTCAAATGTAATATGGAGATTTGCCGAAAGGTGTGGAGCACAAGTTGTTTCATTTATTGTGTCAATTGTACTTGCAAGAATTTTAGCTCCAGAAGCCTATGGAACAATTGCTTTAATTACGGTATTTACCAATATTCTTCAAGTTTTTGTGGATAGTGGTTTAGGCAATGCTTTGATTCAAAAAAAAGATGCTAATGATTTAGATTTTTCAACAGTATTCTATGCAAATATAACAGTGTGTTTAGTTTTGTATGTAAGTGTATTTTTATGTGCACCAGCTATTGCTAGTTTTTATAATGACAATTCGCTTGTAGCAGTTATAAGAGTTCTGAGTCTAACAATTGTAATATCAGGAGTAAAAAATGTGCAACAGGCGTATGTTTCAAAAAAACTGATTTTTAAAAAATTCTTTTTTGCAACGCTTGCTGGTACTGTTGGGGCTGCTATTGTAGGAATTGTTATGGCTCAAAAAGGATTTGGAGTATGGGCTTTAGTTGCACAACAATTATTTAATTTAACTGTTGATACTATTGTATTATGGATAACTGTTAAATGGAGACCAAAATTAATGTTCTCATTTAAAAGATTAAAAGAACTATTTTCGTATGGCTGGAAATTATTGGTGTCATCATTGTTGGATACGACTTATGAAAATGTAAGGCAATTGGTGATAGGCAAAATTTATTCATCTGCTGATTTAGCCTTTTATAACAAGGGAAAGCAATTTCCAAACCTAATAGTAACTAATATAAATACGTCAATAGACAGTGTATTACTACCAACGATGTCAAATGAACAGGAAAATAAGTCTAGAGTGAGAGACATGACAAGACGAGCAATAAAGACGAGTATATTTATAATGGCTCCATTAATGATGGGACTTGCTTTTACGTCGAAAAACATTGTTACCTTATTATTGACAGAAAAATGGTTGGAATGTGTTCCATACTTGTGCGTATTTTGTATAACATTTATGTTTTACCCAATACATACGGCAAACCTTAATGCAATAAAAGCAATGGGAAGAAGCGATTTATTCTTAAAGATGGAAATTATAAAGAAAATTGTAGGGGTAATACTTTTAGTAGCAACTATGTATATTAGTCCTATGGCAATGGCTTGCAGTCTACTGGTAAGTGGACTTTTAAGTCAGATAATTAATTCATGGCCTAATAAAAAATTATTAGGATATAGCTATATAGAACAGGTAAAAGATATATTACCTAGTGTTTTACTTGCAGTGTTTATGGGAGTTATAGTATATTTAATTGGATTGATTAAATTACCTATAATTTTATCGCTTGTGTTTCAAGTTGTGGTAGGAGGAACAATATACATTTTAGGAGCTAAAATTTTAAAAATTGATTCATTTCAGTATTTATTTGAATTGCTTAAAAGTATATTAAAGAAAAAATAAAGGAATAATTTAGAGGAATATTTATGAAAATTTTAATTACAGGTGCTAATGGAATGCTTGCAAAAGCAGTAAGAGAAGAATTAAAAGAAAACGAACTAATATGCACAGATGTTACAGACTTAGATATTACTAATTTAGAGGCTGTAAAGGAGTATGCTAAAGAGGTAAAGCCAGATTATATAATCAACTGCGCAGCTTATACAGCTGTTGACAAAGCTGAAGAAAATGAGGAACTTGTATATAAAATAAATGCAATTGGTCCTAAGAATTTAGCAATTGCTGCACAAGAAAATGATGCAGTACTTGTTCATATAAGCACAGATTATGTATTTGGCGGAGAAAAAGATGTTTCAGAAGATTATAGTGAAGACGATGAAAAGCATCCTCAAGCTGTGTATGGAACAACAAAGCTCGCAGGTGAAAAATTTATAGAAGAAAATTGTAAGAAATTTTATATATTCAGAACTGCATGGCTTTATGGAGAAGGACACAACTTTGTAAGAACTATGATTAATCTTTCAAAAGAACATAACGAAGTAAAAGTTGTAAATGATCAACATGGAAGTCCAACTTATGCAGTAGACCTTGCTTCTATAATTCATCAAGCAATGGAAAAGCAAATTCCTTTTGGAATATACAATTCAACAAATATAGGTTATACAACTTGGTTTGATTTTACAAGAATGATTTATGAACTAGAAGGAATAAAATGTAAAGTTACACCAGTAACTAGCGAAGAATTTAAGAGTGCTGCTAAAAGACCTAAGAATTCTCAAATGTCTAAAGACAAGCTATTAAAATATGGAATAGAAGTACCAACTTATGAAGATGCTTTAAAGAGATACTTAAAGACAGAACATGAAAAGAATAATTAATAGTAAGAGGGGAAAATTATGAAGAATAGAAAAGGTATAATATTAGCAGGTGGAAGTGGAACAAGACTTTATCCATTAACAAAAGCAATCTCAAAACAAATAATGCCAGTATATGATAAACCAATGATTTATTATCCATTATACGTGTTAATGGCTGCTGGAATAAGGGAAGTACTAATAATAACAACACCAAGAGACAATGAAACATTTAGGGAGTTACTTGGAGACGGAAAAAAATGGGGAATGCATATTGAATATCAAATACAAGAAAAACCAAATGGACTTGCAGAAGCTTTTATAATAGGTGAAAACTTTATTGGAGATTCTAATGTTTCATTAATTTTAGGAGATAACATGTTCTATGGCGGAGATTTAAACGATGTGTTAAAATGTGCTAATGCCAGAGAAAATGAAGCTACAATTTTTGGATATAAGGTAAAAGACCCAAGAAGGTACGGTGTTGTTGAAATTGACGAAAATGGAAATGCTGTATCAATAGAAGAAAAACCATCGGAACCAAAATCAAACTATGCTGTACCAGGTTTATACTTCTACACAAATGATGTAGTTGAAATTGCAAAAAATGTTAAACCTTCTGCAAGAGGAGAACTGGAAATTACATCTGTAAACGAAGAATATATGAATAGAGGAAAGTTAAAAGTTGAAAAACTAGGAAGAGGAATGGCTTGGTTTGATACTGGAACACATGATGCTTTAATCGAGACAGCAAGCTTTGTTCAAACAATAGAAAAAAGACAAGGTATGCAAATATGTTGTCCAGAAGAAATCGCATTTGAAAACGGATGGATAACTGGCGGTGAATTAAAAAAACTTGCGGAACCATTATTAAAAAGTGATTATGGAAGATTCTTAATGGATTTAGTAGAAAATAATTAACGTACATATAAAAATAACTATTAATTTGATAATTGTACTGCATGCAAAACGAGTGCAATAAAAAAGGAAGGAATAAATAAAAAAATGGGGAAGTTTAAAAAATATGAAACATCAATAGATGGTGTATATGTAATTGAACCTACTGTTTTTGGAGACGAAAGAGGATATTTCATGGAAACTTATGAAAAAAACGATTTCGAAGAAATTGGCATAACAGGAGATTTTGTTCAAGATAATCAATCTCGTTCAAAAAAAGGTGTGCTAAGGGGATTACATTTTCAAAAAAATCATTCTCAAGCCAAAATAGTAAGATGTATTAAAGGTGAAGTTTTTGATGTAGCTGTTGACCTAAGACCAGGAAGTAAGACTTATGGAAAATGGGAAGGAGTAATTCTTTCAGAAGAAAACAAGAAAATGTTCTACATTCCAAGAGGATTTGCACATGGATTCTTAGTATTATCAGATGTAGCAGAGTTTTGCTACAAAGTTGACAATATATATGACCATGAATCTGAGGGTGGATTACAATGGAATGATAAAGATGTAAATATAGAGTGGCCTGAGGTAAATGGTGTAACTCCTGAACAATACTTAACATCTGAGAAAGATGGTAAATGGCCAACATTAAAAGAACTTAAAAATACAAATTTATTTGAAGAATACAGAGTTAAATAATTTTTTGAAAAACTTTGAAAGAAGAATTAATAAAGTCGAAGAGTGATTGTAACTTTGGAGGCGTAGAATTCTACTTAAAGGAAAAAGGAGATTAGAAATGAAAAATATAATGATTACTGGTGCTGCTGGTTTTATAGGAGCAAATTTTGTAGAATTAATGGTAAAAAAATATGGAGATAAATATAACTATATAGTTTATGATAAACTAACTTATGCTGGAAATATTCATAATCTAGATAGTGTAAAAGACAAAATTACATTTGTACAAGGTGATATATGTGACTTTGATAAAGTAATGGAAACTTACAAAAAATATAATATAGATGGAATTGTACATTTTGCTGCTGAATCTCATGTTGATAACAGTATAAAAACTCCATTCATATTTACTCAAACAAATGTATTAGGAACTCATACATTGCTTGAAGCTGCAAAACAATATTGGGGTGAAGGTAGTCAAAATAAATTTGTTCATGTATCAACAGATGAAGTATTTGGAAGTTTAGGAGAAACAGGATACTTCACAGAAACATCACCAATAAAACCTAATTCACCTTATTCAGCATCAAAGGCAAGTTCAGATTTAATTTCATTTGCTTATGCAGAGACATTTAAAATGAATGTAAGTGTAACAAATTGTTCAAACAATTATGGACCATACCAACATCATGAAAAACTAATACCACACATGATTAGCTTAGCGTTAAAGGACGAACCATTACCTGTATACGGAGAAGGAAACAACATAAGAGATTGGCTATTTGTAGAAGACCATTGCGAAGCAATAGATGAAGTTCTACATAATGGAAGAAAAGGCGAAAGATATTGCATCGGTGGACATAATGAAAGAAGAAATATAGATATTGTTAAACTTATATTAAAAAGATTGAACAAACCAGAAACATTAATTACTCATGTGGCAGACAGAAAAGGACATGATTATAGATATGGAATAGATCCAACTAAAATTCATAACGAATTAGGCTGGCTTCCTAAAACAAAGTTTGAAGATGGAATTGTAAAAACAATAGATTGGTATGTTGAACATCCAGAATACCTTGAAAAATAAAATGCTATAATAGAATTAGGGAGCTGAAATAATGGAAAAAATAAAAAATCGAGATTCGAACATAGAGTTATATAGAATAGTTTTGATGTTGCTTATTATAGCTCATCATTATGTAGTAAATTCTGGAGTGATAGAGTTATTGTATGCTAATCCAATTAATTTTAAATCAGTAATAATGTTTTTATTTGGAGCTTGGGGAAAAATTGGAATTAATTGTTTTATATTAATAACAGGATTTTTTATGTGCAAATCAAATATAAGCATAAAAAAATTTTTGAAATTATTATTTGAAGTAGAATTTTATAATATAATAATCTATATTTTGATGACCGTAATGGGGATTGATACTATTAATTTTAAACAACTAATAAAGGCAATACTTCCAATACAACAGATAAATACTAATTTTACTGGATGTTTTCTAGCTTTCTATCTATTCATTCCATTTATAAATATTTTGATAAAAAATATGAATAAAAAAGAACACTTTTGCTTAATTGGATTAATGTTATTTGTGTATTCAATATTAGGAACAATACCAAGGATAACTGTAGTAATGAATTACATATCATTGTATTTTATGATATATTTAATTGGTGCATACATTAGATTATATAGAATTAAGCTATTGGAAAATAAGAGAAACATAAAGATATTTAACATTGTAATGATTCTATTGGTTAATTTAAGTGTAATTATAGGAGTATTTGTAGGTTATAAAGTAAACAAAAAATTAGCATATTATTTTGTAAATGATTCGAATAAGATAATCGCAGTTGCATCATCTATTGCACTATTTTTAAGATTTAAAAACATAAATTTAAAATATAATAAAATAATTAATCAAGTAGCTAAATCAGTATTTGGAGTGTTGTGTATACATGCTAATAGTCTTGAAATGATATATTTCTTATGGTACAAATTGTTTAAGAACACACAAGCTTTTCAACATAATACATATTTGTTACACGCAATTATTAGTGTGATTTTAGTATTTGCAATTTGTACAATAATTGATCAAATAAGAATTAAGCTTATAGAAGAGCCAGTGTTTAAAAAAATTGACGGAAAATTAGAAGCAATACAAGAAAAATTTGAAAAATATATACAAGAATAGTATTATACTTAAGGCATAGCAAGCTCCGGCTTTACGGGAGAATTTCTGATGAGTTTGTCTCCAACTTTATAGGAGAAATAGAATAGAGGCAATTACTAGTGCATACTAGTTTTTGTCTCTATTTTATTATATTATCAAATATTTTCTAAAAACTATTGCTTTTTTCTTTTATAAAAAATATAATATACCAAGAAAAACTATATTTTATACGACAAAGGAGATTTTACTTATATGAGAAAATATTTTGGAACAGATGGTATTAGAAGAATTGCAAATAGTGAGCTTACACCAGAATTAGTGTACAGAGTTGCAAAGGCTGGAGCTTATGTGCTTTCAAAACACACAGACCATACTCCAACAATTTTTATAGGAAGGGATACTAGAATATCTGGTACTCTAATAGAAGCGGCAATGACAGCAGGCTTTTTAAGTTATGGTGCAAATGTTAAATTGTTAGGTGTTTTACCAACACCAGGTGTTGCGTATTTAACAAGAAGATATAAAGCAGATGCAAGTGTTGTTATTTCTGCATCACACAATACTTTTGAATTTAATGGAATTAAATATTTTAGTAATAAAGGAATGAAAATTCCAGATACATTAGAAGAAGAAATTGAAGAAGTAATGGATTCTGGTAAATTAGATGCATTAACAGCAGTTAGTGATAAGATTGGTGTGTCTGAAAATAGAGAAGATTTATTAGAGGAATATGTGTATTTCTTTAGAAAGAATTTTGAAGAAGAATTAGAAAACTTAGATAAAGCAAATTTTACAGTAGCAATAGATACAGCAAATGGAGCTACATCAGTTGTTGCAGATAAAGTATTCACAAAGTTAGGAATAAATCATTACATAATAAACAATCATCCAAATGGAATAAACATAAATGATAATTGTGGTTCAACACATATTGAAGGATTACAAAAATTTGTTGTTGAGCATAAATGCAATTTAGGAATTGCTTATGATGGAGATGGAGATAGATGCTTAGCCGTTGATGAAAAAGGTGAACTTATAGATGGTGACCGTATTATGGCAGTGATTTCTAATTATTTGAAAGAAAAGGGCAAGCTTAACAAAAATACTCTTGTGGCAACAGTAATGAGTAATTTAGGATTAAGAAAATATGCAGAATGCAATGATATTCATTTTGAAGCTACAAAAGTTGGAGATAGGTATGTTCTTGAAAACATGCTTGCAAATGGCTACAATTTAGGTGGAGAACAATCTGGACACATCATATTATTAGATTATAACCCAACAGGAGATGGAATTTTAACATCTTTAATGCTAATAAAAATAATGTTAGAAAAAGGGTTGGCTATTTCAAAACTATGTGATATAATTCGAATATATCCACAAGTGCTAATAAATGCAAAAGTAAACTCAGAAAAAAAATACGACTTTGATAAAGATCCAGAAATAAAATCTGAGATAGAAAAACTAGAAAAAGAATTTTCTGGAAATGGTAGAGTGCTTATTAGACCTTCTGGTACTGAACCACTTGTTAGAGTTATGATAGAAGGCGAGGATCAAGGTTATATTAAAACTAAAGCAGAGGCTTTGGCTAAATTAATAGAACAAAAGTTAAAATAAAAGGAGGAAAACATATGCCATTTATTAATTTTACTAATGTAGCAACAATGTTATTAACATTAGTTGTGTTTCTACTAGCATTAGTACTAAGTAAAGAAACAAAGAAAAGCGGAATTATAGCAACAATGTTATCTGTATTTTTAATAATTCTTGTTTGTCATGCTGTTGAATTGGGAACAATATCAAATATTACAGAAGAAATGCATTATGCAATAACAAGAAGTATACTAGTAGATTTCGTATTTATATTTTTATCTTTTATTTCATACCTATGGATGGATGAAATTCAAGCAAAAGTTGAAAATAGAAAAAGCATAGATAACAGTTTAGACTGGTTCTGGAAAAGAGTTTAATAACAAAGGAAGCACAAAGGTAAATTATTTTTGTGTTTCTTTATTGTTTATAAAACTCTATAACTAAAAATAATTATAAATTAAAATGTAGCAAAATAAGTACTCTTTTCATATTATACAACAGTATGAAAGGAGCTTTTTCTATGGACTATGAATTAATGATGAATGGAAATGTAAAAATAGGTCAAATAGCACCAGAATTTTGTGCTACGACAACAATGGGCAATATATCTTTAAATGATTATAAAGGTAAATGGATAGTATTGTTTTCACATCCAGGGGATTTTACACCCGTATGAGCATACAATTTGGGGAAAATTGCATATACGCTAAAAACCTCGTTTTTAGGCTATTAAGTGGGATTAGTATAACTCCCTGTTCCTGCAAAATTATCCAATGGATAATTTTGACAGGATAAATGAGTTTGTGGTATTATATGAATTAGAAAAATAGAAATTTGTTGAAATGGAGGATTGATTATGAAAAAATAAAAATAGGAATATTATTAATTATATTAGGAAACTTATTATATTTAGCTTATATATTTTTTTGTAAAGAGGTGTAAATATGAGTGATTCAAAAGAAAATGTTGATGTATTAAAAATGTATGGAGAAGACAGTACTACACAAAGAGATGAATTTTTAAAAAAGCATAACTTAAATGAAAAGGGGCTTACTAGTAAACAAGCTGAAATTAATATTAAGGAATTTGGTCTTAACGAAACAAAAAAGGCTAAACCTAAGAAGTGGTATAATTATTTACTACAAAGTTTACTAACACCTTTTAACTGCATTTTAATTGGTATTTCAATTATCTTAATATATACAGATATATATTTAGCAATAGAACCAAGCTATGCAAATATAATAGTTATAGCAATTTTAGTTACTGCAAGTACTTTATTAGATTTTTTCGAGTCATATAGGTCTAATAAGGCAGCAGAAAAATTAAGGGAAATAGTTGAAACAACTACTACAGTTATTAGAGATAACAAAGAAATAAATATACCAGTTAAAAATGTAACCTTAGGAGACATTGTTTTATTGTCTGCTGGAAGTATTATACCAGCTGATTTAAGAATAATCGAATCAAAAGACCTATATGTAGGACAGGCTTCATTAACTGGAGAATCTGATAATATAAAGAAAACCGTTGAATTAGAAAACAAGCAAGAAGAAGTAGACAGTATATCGGATTTTGATAATATCTGTTTTATGGGTACAAATGTTGTATCTGGTTCAGCAAAAGGTGTTGTAATAAAAGTTGGAGACTCAACATATTTTGGAAAAATAGCAAATACTGTAACTTCTGGAAAAGAAAAAACAGCATTTCAAAAAGGAATTGAAAGCATAAGTAAATTACTAATTAAAATTATGATTTTTATGATTCCAATAGTATTTTTAATAAATGTGGAAAAACATGATATTATTCTAGCATTTACTTTTGCTGTTGCTATAGCCATTTGCATAACACCACTATTGCTACCTGTTATTTTATCCTCAAGTTTATCTAAAGGTGCTGTGAGAATGTCAAAAAAGAAGACTATTGTTAAGAAGTTAGATTCGATTCAGAACTTTGGAGCAATGAACATATTCTGCACAGATAAGACAGGAACATTAACAGAAGACAAGATTGTTCTAGAAAAATACTTAAATGTAAATGGAGAAGAAGACTTCAACATTTTAAAATATGCCTTTTTAAATGCCTATTTGCAAACAGGACTAAAAAGCAATATAGACGAAGCAGTAGTTGCTAAAGCTAAAACTGTTGGAATTGAAAATAGTTTAAAAAAATATAAAAAAATAGATGAGATTCCTTTTGACTTTTCTCGTAGGTGTTTATCTGTAGCAGTAGAAATTGATAATAAAGATGAATTAATAACAAAAGGTGCTGTTGAAGAAATTCTAAATATTTGTACAACATTTGAATATAAGGGACAAACGGAAAAGCTTACAAATGAAAAAATAGAAAACATGAGAAAAATTTGTAAAAACTTAAATGAGGAAGGCTTTAGGGTTGTTGCCATTTGTAAAAAAATTATAACTAATAATAAAAAAGATTTTAATAGTACTGATGAAAAAGACATGACTTTACTAGGTTTTATTGGTTTTCTTGATCCACCAAAGGGAAGTGCAAAAGAAGCAATAGAAAGCTTAAACAATGCAGGAATAAGAGTTATGGTTCTTACAGGTGATAATGTAGAAGTTACAAGATGTGTTTGCAATAAAGCAGGGATAAATTCAAAAGAAATCATAACTGGAAATAAAATAGATACATTATCAGATGTAGCACTATCAAGATTATTAAAAAGAAATAATATATTTGCGAAACTTTCTCCAATACAAAAAGCAAGAATTGTTAGAGTTTTAAAACAAAATGGAAATGTTGTAGGATATATGGGAGATGGAATAAACGATAGTCCAGCGTTAACAAATTCCGATGTTGGAATTTCTGTTGATACTGCAGTTGATATAGCAAAAGAAACTGCAGATATTATATTACTTGAAAAAGACCTTAATGTACTATTAGATGGTGTAATGGAACGGAAGAAAAACATATGTAAATTTAATGAAATATATAAAAATGGCAACAAGCTTCAACTTTGGGGAAGTAGTTTCAGTAATTATTGCAAGCATTGTATTACCATTTTTACCTGAAACACCAATTCAACTATTAGTAGAAGGATTATTATATGACTTTGGTCAAATGACAATTCCGTTTGACAATGTAGATAAAGAATTGATTGAAAAGCCAAAAAAATTAAATATAAAAAGCTTAAAAAGGTTTATGTTTTTTATGGGTCCTGTAAGCTCACTATTTGATATAGTTGTATTTTCACTATTATGGTTTGTTTTCACAGTTAGAGATGTTACACACTTTCAAACAATATGGTTTACTTACAGTATAGTATCAAATTTAATAGGAATGCACATTATAAGAACGGCAAAAACACCATTTATACAAAGTAATGCACATAAGGCTGTTTATATATCTTCAATTCTGTTAATTATAATAGGAATTTTAGTACCATTTACGCCTCTAGGAACTGCGATAGGCTTAGCACCAATTGCATTAAAATATATTTTCATGATATTTGGAGTCACATTCTTATATTGTATTGTAGCAAGCTATGCAAAGAAAATTTATATAAAGAAATATAAGGAATGGATATAGAAATAATAGAAGATAGAAGATGATTTGAATGAATCAATTAAAAATAGGAACATTTTTGATAGTTTTAGGAAATTTATTATATTTAGCATTTACATTTTTTACTGGAAATGAGACAAGCAGTTTTGAAAATTTTAGTAGTGGCTTATTAGTAGGACTATCAATTGGCTGTAAATAAGTTTGGCTATATGGCTGGGATTTTATCTATTCATTTTAGCTATTTAATTTGTAGTACGATTTTTGACAAGGATAGGTAAAAAATAATTGCAAATTACACAATTTAGTAATTAGTTGGAAAAATAGTAATTTTTTGTTATGATTGGAGGAATTTAAAATGAGAAAAATATGGAAGGAAATAACAATATTATTGATACAGTTATTTATGTTTTACATTTTTCCTTTATTTGCAGGACCAACAGATATAATGGGAATGGTATTCTTAATTTTGGTATCAACTTTTATACTTGCTATAATATTTGCTAGTATTTCAAAGGAAAAATGGAAATATATCTATCCAATAATTATATCTATATTGTTTATACCATCAGTGTTTATTTATTATAATAGTTCAGCTTTAATTCACGCAGTTTGGTATTTGGTTGATTCTGGTATTGGCTTTTTAATAGGTTTAATTATTTATAAAATAACTAATAAAAAGTAATACAAATTATATGTATAAGGAAATTTAAAAGCTATGAATAAAGAAAAATTGATATCAAAAATATTTTCAATATTAAGTCTTGTATTTGCAATTTTAACTTTGGTTGGTGGATATTTGGTAATTACTCATAAATTAGATAATGCTGGATATTCAGTTATACCAATGTTATTTACACTAATATTTAGTACATTATATAAGAATAGTAAAAAAGATAAAGAGTAATATAAATTACAATTTATCAAACAGATCAATAAAAAGATTTATTTTTCTTATGGTATAATATAAGTGACTTATAGATGGTAAATTTGTAGTAATGATAGGGGTTGTTAGTATGGCTAGATTAAAGATGGTTGGTATTATAAACGAAAATGAAATTATTAAGTATCAAAAATATAATACAAATAAGAAAATGACTTTAATTAATAATGATAAAGATAATATACAAATAAAAGCAATACCTATTTGTGTATTCTTAATAATACTATGTAATGTAGTTTTATTTCTTAAATTATTTAATAGTAATATATCAATAAAACCAATTTTTTTAATTTTAGGTTTTTTGATAGGATGTATGTTATTAATTGTTCATGAAATTTTACATGGGATTGTTTATCCCAAAAATGTTAATGTTAGTATAGGTTTTATAAAACCTATAACATTTGTAGCATTAGCATCCTATCCTATGAGTAAAAGCAAATTTATTACAATGTGCTTATTACCATTTATATTAGGAATAATTCCAATGTTAATTTTTGCATTAACAAATAATTCAACAATATGTAGTTTAAGCTATGGCATGATGTGTATGGGTATAATATCTCCATATCCAGATGTATATAATGTATTTCAAGTTATTAAGAAAGTGCCTAAAGGCAAAAAAGTGTTGTTTTATGGGGAGACTTTATCATATATAGATTAATCACAATATTTATAATCATGAACAACATAAATTACAATTTAGTAATTAGTTAGAAAAATAGTAATTTGAAAGTGAGATAATTTATGAAGAAATATATATTAAATCCTATTTCATTATTTTTTATAGGTGCTATTTTAGGAATAATAAGCAAATTATTGGATATACTTTTTGTTGGCAATTTATTTATGATGACACTTGGATATATGTTTTCAGATTTACCAATATGGGTACTATTAGGAATATTGATTTCGATATATAGTGATACAAGAAAAAAAGCAATGATAAATATATTTCCATTTTGTATAGGAATGCTAATTTCATATTATGTAACAGCAGAATTAACAAATGCAGTATATAGCTGGAATTTTATCAAAGGTTGGACAATATTTTCTTGTTTATCGCCTTTATTTGCTTATTTTACTTGGAAAACAAAAGAAGAAGGATTATTTGCCAAATTTATATCAATAGGACTTATTTTAGTAACAATTATTGGAAATTATATACTAGTTAGAACATTTACTATACCAGATTTAATAATAATACCTATAATCGTTTACTTCCTATTTATTAAAAAAGTTAAAAGATAAATTACAATTTAGTAATTAGTTAGAAAAATAGTAATTTTCAAAGCAAATGTTAAAACCTTTTGACAAAGTTCCAAAGATATTTGGTAGATTACAAAAGTTTGCAAAAGTATAATTGTAAGTGAAAGGAAGGGATATGAATGAAATTAGGAGATAATATTCAGAAGTTAAGAAAGGACTTAAAACTTTCACAAGAACAATTAGCAGAAAAGATTGATGTCACAAGACAAACAATATCTAATTGGGAATTAGGAGAAACATCACCTAATCCAGAACAATTGAAACTTTTATCTAAAGCATTAAATGTAAGCATTGATGAATTGCTTAATAATGATGTTAAATCAGTTATTATTGATAAAGTAAGCAATACGGAAAAATTGGCAGGGATTATTATTAAAATTTTAAAAGTTATAGGAATATTATTTGTTATATATTTTATAATAGGTATACTTGCAATATTTTTATTCAGTGTGAAAAAAGAAAGTTCAACAGAAACAATTACTAGCAATCAAACTACACAATTAGAATGTACTATTGATAATAAAACATATCGATATATGATTGAAACTGATAGTGATGATAATTTAATTGAGGCTAGTGGAAGCAAATATATAGAGAATATTTTAACAAATAAAAAATTTAATCGAGGAAAAATAATGATTGAATATATAAATTCTTATTTTAAGGATAATGGTGGACATTGTTAAATAAATTACATTTTAGTAATTAGTTAGAAAAATAGTAATTTGAAAGTGAGATGATATTTTTGAATAAAGATATATTATTGTCTAATATAGATAAAATTCATACTACTGAAATGGGTATTGATAGAATTAAGAAGAATCTAAAATTGAATACTAATGATGTAGTTGAATTTTGTAAAAATAAAATTTTAGATAAGAATTGTAATATTTATAAGCAGGGTAAAAATTGGTATTGTGAAATTGATAATATTAAAATAACTATTAACTCTTATAGTTATACAATTATTACAGCACATTTAATCAAATAAATTACAATTTGTATGAATAGATCAGAAATAAATTTCTGGTCTTTTTTTATGTAAGAAGAAAGAAGGAAAAAATGAAAATATTAATTATTAGTTTAATTGGAATAGTATTGTTTTTATTAATACTATTCATGTATTGCACTTGTGTAATATCAAGTAGATGTTCAAGAGAGGAGGAGAAAAGAGATGAATATATTAGAAATGTACAAAAGACTATCAAAAGAAGATAAATCTCATTTAACTGTTTATTGTATTTATGACAGTATTTATTTGTGTTGGTTCTTCCATATCTGGCTCATCCATATATGGAATATCCGTAGCTGGATTATTTTCTTTTTCTAATTCAATAATGTGAGGTATTTCATAAATAAGATAATTATATTCAAAATAACCTTTATCTCCTCTAACTTTTTCAATTTCTAAATAATGATGTTCCTGAAGTTCTTTTAATATAGATCTTATTCCATCTCGACCTTCCTTACTAATGGCACATAATCCATTAAGTGAATAATCCCAATCTTCGGGTAGTGACAGCATAAATGATAACAAGCCTTTGGCTTTATATGATAATTTTTTATCTCTTAAGTGATAATTACTCATTACTGTATAATTTTTATTCTTTTCTATTTTAAAAACTGACATTCAAACACCTTCTTTCGCAAAATAAAAACTAGAATAAATCTAGTTTTGTTGTAATATTCTTATATATTGAATAACTTTCTTCCATATTATTACATTCATAATAAAATAATATTTTTATTTTATTATCTTTCAATAAAACTTTTTCTACAATATAAGTATTATTTTTCTTTATTAAGTTAAAAACATAAAAATCACCATTTTTTAAATCTAAATTATTATTTTCTAAAATTATTTCTTTCATAAATCACTACCTCTTAAATTTTACGGAATTTATTATTAATTCTTGTGAATCAGTCATTTTAGTGACTTGAATATTATCTACAAATCTTTCTAAAAATTGTTGTTTTTCTTTATTAGTTAAATACTCCCAATTTAATTTTATATTTGAAACTAAATCCTTTATTTCATCAAAAGTAAATTCTTCCTTTTCTTCGTTTAAAGTTTTCTCAATGTAACTTAAACTAGTATTTAAACTTTTCAATGAATTATCAATTTCATTACTCATTTCTCTATAATCATCTATCCCTAATAATTCATTAATAAATTGTGTTCTAATTTTTTTCTTTCTATTATTCAGTTTTGCAATTTGATTATTCAAATTTTGAATTTTTTTCTTATTTTCATTTAAAACTTTATTTTCTTTCATTATACTTTTATCTGGTTTCATTATTTCTAACGACTCTAAATACTTTAAAAAACTTTCTTCTACTTTCGTATGTGAAAATCCTCCACATTCACAAAAACCCCTAGCAGAATTATTACACCTATAAGTTATATAAAGCTTGCCATGTTGCGTTTGCTGTCTTGCTGATATATTGCCTCCACATTTTCCACATTTTATTATATGAAAATAATAAGAATTTTCACTTGGATATCTTCTAACACAATAATGTTTTCTAGTTGCCACTATTGAATTTGCTCTATTCCATTTATCAATATCAACAATTGGTTCAATATTATTTCCATCAACAGTAAAACTTTTGTCTTTTAATTTCTCCGTAACACCATACCTAACTTTTCCTAAATATAAAGGATTTTCTAATATTGACTTTATAGTTGAAGATGCCCAATGTCCACCTCGTTTAGTAGGTACTTTTTCTGCATTAAACAATTTTGCAATTTTTAAATAAGATTTTCCATCTATATATTCATCAAATATTCTATTAACAATTTCTTTTTCAAGATCATTAACAACTAAAACTTTTTCTCCAACAATATAGTCATATCCATAAACGCCATTTGTGTTTGTATAATTTCCTTCTCTCGTTTTTTGCTCATATCCAAAAGATACTCTTTCAGCAAGATTTTCTCTCTCAAATTCTGCAAATATTCCTATTATTTTTACAAACATTCTACCAACTGCATTAGAAGTATCTATTTTTTCAGTTTGAGAATTAAAAGTACAATTATGCTTTTCAAATAATTCAATTAAATATATTAAATCTTTTGTACTACGAGTCAATCTATCTAATTTATAAATTAAAATGTTATTAATTTTTCCATTTTTTACATCATCAAGCATTCTTTTTACTTCTGGTCTGCCTTCAAGATTTTTACCACTAATACCATCATCCACATAATAATCGTGTATATCCCAATCATTTGCCTCAGCATATTTTGTTAATTTTTCTCGTTGAGCATGAATTGAAAATCCATCTTTAGCTTGATCTTCAGTTGAAACACGAATGTATATACCTGTAATTATTCTTTCGTCCATTTCTATCTCTCCTATTCTCAAATAGTTTTGATATTGGTACTACTTAAAATTCTAGGAATACTAGTTTGTAAAAAGAATTTCATTATTTCTAACTGGATGTTTCTCGTGATTACTTCTTCTTTCATACTTATCCCCACTTTCTAATTAAGTATAGATAAGCACTTTGAAAAATATGCAGTTTAATTATAATTACTTTCTTTTAAGTAAATAAAAAATAGATTTATTGTTAAATTTAAATACCATACTAGTAATATTTATGTTTAACTATAATAATCTATTATTGTAAAATTTATATACGACTTTATTTGTATTAACAAGCCAAAATTTATTTTTAGTATTTTGTCTTAAATATGTTTCATATATTCCAGAATATTCAAGTATTTTTTTATGTCTTACAAGTTCTCTTGCCATAGAAGCCATATCATATGCTGAACTATAGTGATTAGCAGTATCTAATCCAGTTGCATTTTTAAAATTTGTATTTTTAAGTCCCATGCCTTTTACTTTTTCATTCATTTTAAATACAAATGCTTCTTCTGTTCCTGATATTCTTTCTGCTAGAGTAACAACTGCATCATTCGCAGATCCTACACATATTGCTTTAAGTAAATCATTAACAGTCATCTCTTCTCCAGCCTCTAAATATATTTGAGATCCACCCATAGATGCCGCTGTCGCACTTACCTTTACTTTTTCATCAAGTGATAAATTACCTTTTTCAAGTTCCTCCATAATAAGTATTAAACTCATTATTTTAGTCATTGAAGCAGGCGCATATCTTTCATTTGCATTACTCTCATGAATAATTTCACCTGTTGATGCTTCTATTAATATAGAACTTTTAGCGCTCTCTGTAAGCCCTAAGTCTTCTGCTTTTACATTTGTAATAAACATAAAAGATAAAAATAATACTATTAAAACTTTTTTCATATTACACCTCTAATAAAAACTATGAATAAATATAATAATTTATGAAATTATTTGAAAAATTTGTAGAACAAATTACATCTATTTGATATAATTAAGATAATAAGGAAGGTGATATTTTGGCTAAGAAAAAACCAAATTATAAACTTAGAAGAAATCTTGCAAAAGCATTTTTAGTATTTATTATTATAATTCCTATAATACTTATTAATAGAGTAAAGCTTGCGCATTTACCACTATATTTATCAAATACAAAATATACTGATGTAATTGATGCGATGTTTGAGGTTAAATATACAGGTTCTGAAGCAAAGAGTACTTTAAACTATCTAAAAGAAAAGAAAAAAATAAATGATAATACTGATGATTACATATTAAAACTATATGATAAAGGATATAGTAAAAACACTATTGATTATTTAATTAGAAATCTAAATAAGTCACAAATTACTGATTTTCTTGATAAAAAATATAGTAAAGATTTTGAAGAATATATAAAACTTGATTTATTCAAATACTCAAAATATAATAGATATATAAAATATCAAGAAAAACATAAAGACTTAAGTTTAGAAGATGTAGTTATTAGAATAGAATTAAATATGGATAAAACTTATTACGAAGATAGTGAATTTATTAAAAATCCTAACGAAATAACTACTCTTGCAAATAAATATTATGAAATACCAGAAGATTATGAACCAAAAGATTTAGTTGATATGGAAGATGATTACGCAAATAATATGTATGGAACATTAACTCTTAGAAAAGAAGCATATGAAAAGTTTAAAGAAATGTGTAATGCATCTAGAAAAGATGGCGTTAAATTTTATGCTGAATCTGCTTATAGAGGATACAATTATCAAAATATAATATACAAAAATTATATTGATGAAAATGGACAAGAAAAAGCAGATAAATATGCTGCAAGGCCTGGTTTCTCAGAACATGAACTAGGTTTAGCACTTGATCTTGCTAATATCTGGACAATAACTACTAAAGGTGAAGAATATAAATGGCTTACTAAAAATGCATATAAGTATGGATATATAATAAGATATAAAAAGGAATGGGAAGATATAACTGGATATTCTGCTGAAAGCTGGCATATTAGATATGTTGGAGTAAAAGCAGCAAGTGTTATACAAAAAGAAAATATTACATATGAAGAATATTATGCAAAATATATATTAACGAAAAAAAGTTCAAAATAATGAACTTTTTTTATTTATCTTTTTTTAATTCTGATTCATATAATTTTTTATATTCTTTTGATTTCTTTAATAATTCTTCATGTGTTCCTTCTGCAGTTATTTTTCCATTATCTAATACCATAATCTTATCACTATTTAATATAGTTGAAAATCTATGAGCAATAATTAAAATAGTATATTCACCTTTCATATTATTTATTGCTTCTTGTATTTTCTTTTGTGTTTCATTATCAAGTGCACTTGTAGCTTCATCAAATAAAATAATTTCTGTTTTTTGAACTAATGCTCTAGCAATTGCAAGTCTTTGTTTTTGTCCACCTGATAAATTAACTCCACCTTCTCCAACAACTGTATCATATTTATCAGGAAGAGTATTAATAAAATCATCTAAACAAGCAACTTTTAATGCTTCTATCATTTCTTCTTCTGTAATATCTTCTTTTACTAATCTTAAATTATCTCTTATACTAAGATTAAAAATATATGGACTTTGATTTATTATTGTAATATTACCTCTTATTGATTCTTTATCTAATTCATTAATATTAATTCCATCTATTGTTATTTCACCAGAATCTATATTATATAACTTACATAAAAGATTAAATATAGTTGTTTTACCTGCACCACTTTTACCAACAAATGCTACAGTACTATTTGCTTTGACTTTAAAATTTATTTTATCTAGTATTTTCTTTTCATCATAAGCAAATGTAACATCTTTAAATTCAAAATCACCATTAACTTTATCTATATGTTTGTTTCCAAAACTTTCCTTTTCAAATTTATCACCATTCATTATTTCTTTAATTCTATCTACTGATAAATTAAAATCCTTAACTCTTTCAAGTAATGACCCAATCCAATATATACAGATTTTTTATCGAGATTTCCTCGTCTGCCTTGAGCCCGGCAGTAGA
>OGYE01000178.1_pt1 | contig 35583 bp, 34 predicted proteins | sample 1576471 | NCBI WGS metagenome assembly OGYE01 (sample SAMEA3541532, study PRJEB24748) | human gut metagenome | biome: human gut; feature: human-associated habitat; material: faeces | place: China | collected 2012
AAAAAGAACCATTTGTCATGGAAAACGACGATTACCTTGCACCGATGATCGAAAGCACGGCGCAGGTCATCAGCGGCAACTCCGGCGGTGCGCTCATCAACGATGAGGGCAAGGTTGTCGGCATTACGGTCAGCAGCCATTCCGGCGGCGTACCGTCTTACTCAGTGCCGATCCGCTACCTGAACAGCCTGATCGGCGACGGCACGGCGTACTCTCCCGGCGAGTATAACCGCAACCACAAGCCGGATGCATCGCGCTGCTACAGCAAGCACTATCCGGTGCCGGATTTCGGCACGGTGACCGGTGTTACGCTGCTCGGCACCATCCGGGAGGGCGCCACGACCACCTACTACTACGACAGGGAAGAGGTAGAAGCCGGCGACAAGATTCTGCTCCGCTACTACGCCGCACTGGGTGAAAACACCTTCTACCAGTTCACCGGCGGCTCGTTCACCTCGTCCTCGACGTATCCGTATTCGGTCAAGCTCTACGAGACCAGCTACGACGGCATCCCTGCGATCAGCGTCGTGGTTTCCAGCAATTCATTCGCTTCTATCGGCGGTCTGCCTCAGACCGTCGATTTTCTTTGCAGGAATTTGTGCATTACGCCTAATGAAATGAAAGCTGATGGGCACGAAGTCAAAAGTGCGATTCAACTGTGCCTTGCAATCAGTCATCAGGCATTGATACAGAAGTCTGCAAGACACGCTAAAACTGTATCGGATAATGAAAAGTACACTTTTCGTACATGGTTGCTCCGACTCGGCTTAATCGGTGACGAATTCAAAACAGCTCGTCATCATCTGCTGAAAAATCTTGAGGGCAACATTGCGTGGAAGGATCCTGCACAGGCTGAAAAGCAAAAGGAAAGACTTGCTCAAAAACGAGCCGCACAGTTGAACGATACAGTTCAGAATACAAACGAAAATATAAATATCAACGAACCCGAATCTGAAACTGCAACTGAGCAGAATGAGGATTCGGGTTTTGTTATGAGTATGTAAGGAGAGAAATCTATTATGAGTAAAAAATTATACATTGCCTATGGCAGTAATCTCAATCTTAAACAGATGAAATACCGTTGTCCGACAGCAAAGCATGTCGGAAAGGGTGTAGTCGAAAATTACGAATTACAATTCAAGGGTATGCCTCACTGCTCCTATGCAACAATCGCACCTTGCGTCGGTAAGTCCGTTCCCGTTGCACTGTGGGAGCTTCAGCCGAGAGATGAAAAACTGCTTGACCGCTACGAGGGTTACCCCTCTCACTACTTCAAACAGGAATTACCTGTGAAATTGAATAACGGTTCTGAACTGACTGCAATGGTTTACATTATGAATCTTAAGCAGAATTTCGGATTGCCAAGCGCAAGCTACTACGATACAGTATCACAGGGCTACAAGGATTGCGGTTTTGATTTAAAAGCTTTAAACGAAGCCGTGAATGACAGCGCAGAAAAGTTCTACGAAAACCTTGAACAGAACAACCTGTTTGATTCACCTGATGAAGATGAGAATATGGGAATGGGCGGTATGAGTTTATGAATGAGAGAAAGAAATTGAAAAAGCATCTCGGCGATAAATATATTTTCAAAATGTATTTGTCTGTGAACGAGGTTAAGAAATTACTTTCCGAAAATTCAAAAGACAAGCACGACACTCTGTTTGCTTCACTCACAGTCGGCTGTGTAAAAATCAACGCCGTAGTATTTCCTACTCCCGATAAAATGCTCCTCGGATTTGATATTCTTGTAAAGGACACACCCGAGAGCGAAGAATGGATTTGCTATGACACATTAAGTGATGAAATTAAGTTATCCCCTCGAAGTATTGAACAATCAATGTTCGATATTCTGAATCGTGAGGTTAAGGAGTACGGACTGTCATATACCAAGTGCAATTTTGAAGTGATAAACGGCAAAGTGATTAAGTAAAGAATAACGGCAGTATTCTCGCCACATTCGCCTCGTGTCGGCTTTTAAAGGAGAAGTCGGAAAAGTATCCGAAATCGAATAAAAGCCGAAATCGGGCGGTTTGTGGCAAGGTGTGAAAAATCGATGATATGGTAAATCGGGCGGTATTTCAAGGGCTGAAAAATAAGCAGGAGAAAGACACGGGGTTGCAGTCGCTCTCTCGTGTCGGTTTACGGCAGACGGCAACGCCGACTGCTATGCAGTTTTTCGCATTTTTCAGTCTCAAAAATCCATAGGGGTTAATTTTCAGCCTTGGGGTTGTACTTGTGGGTCTAACTGCCCGAATTGCCGAATAAAATGCCAAAATTCAAGGAGTTGCAACTATGGGTTGTAACAAAAAGGAGGTTTTACACTTGAATGAAACGGATAACAGAAAAGAAGTAAAGCGGAAGTTTGCACTATGGATAAAGGAATCCACACTTGACATGGTTCAGAATATATACAAGGAAGATAACTGTTCCAGCCGAAGCGAGTTTATTGAAAAGGCAATCATTTTTTATGTGGGTTACCTTTCCTCAAACGATAACAGTCAGTATCTTCCGAATGTAGTTACTTCAACTTTGAAATCAATTGTTGCGGAAAGCGACAACCGAATGAGCAGGCTGATTTTTAAATTAGCTGTTGAACTTGCAATGACAATGAATATTATTGCCTCGTCACAGGACATAGACAAGATGACTCTTACAAAACTTCGTGGCGAGTGCGTCAAGGAAGTCAAGCGGCTTAACGGTTCATTTTCCTTTGATGACGCATACGATTGGCAGAAAGGATAATTATTTGTGGCAAAGTTAGTTACAAAGTTTAAATATCTCAAGCCGAATCGAAAAGTCAGTGCAGGCGGTTATGCAAAATATATTGCCACTCGTGAGGGAGTGGAAAAGATAGACGACACTAAAAAGTTTGCTCCTGCAACAGCAAAGCAGAAAAATTTAATTGAAAAAATCATAAAGGATTTTCCCGACAGCAAGGATATGTTTGAGTATTCCGATTACCTTGAAAAGCAGAATGTAGGCTCGGCTTCCGATTTTATTTCCCGTGTTATGGAGGACTATGCCTATGAAATTTCGGGAAGAAGAGCATATGCCGACTATATTGCTACCCGTCCACGTGCCGAGAAATTCGGCTCACATGGACTGTTCACAGATGACGGTGTTCAGGTTCAGCTATCAAAGGTAACGGAAGAACTCGACAAACACAAAGGAAATATCTGGACTGCAATAATATCAATACGCAGAGAAGATGCACAACGGCTTGGCTTTAATACCGGAGCTCGCTGGCGGGATATGCTCCGCACACAGACAGAAGCACTTGCTAAAAATCTGAAAATACCAATGGAGAATCTTCGTTGGTATGCTGCATTTCATAATGAATCGCACCACCCTCATGTGCATCTGATTGCATATTCAACTGTGGAGAACGAAGGCTATCTCACGCAAAAGGGAGTTGAAAATCTGCGCTCGTCATTTGCAAAAGATATTTTTCAGCAAGATTTATTGTGCATCTATGAAAAGCAAACCGAACACAGGGATAAGCTCCGTGCTGAGGCTCGTGACATTGTAGATGATTTGGTTTCGAAAATAAACTCGGAAATATATATCAGTGCTTCAATTCAGCACAAGCTGTTGGAACTTGCCGACAGACTTTCACAAACGAAAGGTAAAAAGGTTTACGGCTATCTTAAACTTGATGTAAAGGCGATTGTGGATTCCATTGTTGATGAGCTTTCAAATGATGACAGGATTAAAAAATTATATGACCTTTGGTATGAGCAAAAAGAAAATACAATTCGTACCTACACAGATGAAATTCCTGACAGGATTCCTCTTGCCCAAAACAAGGAATTTAAGTCAATTAAGAATGCTGTAATCAAGGAAGCGTTAAAATTAAATCTCACTGAAGATGAAGTTGAGAAAAACGAAAATACAGACGAAGAATTTGTTTCAAATCTCTTTGAATATGAAGAAAACACCTCTGCCGAATCAGTCTTTGATTCAGACAGAGGTGTTCTGTATCCTCATTATTCAATTAAAACCAACCGAAACAGCGTTGCAGTTTCTTCCCTTTATCTCCTGCGCTATCTCTGCAACATAATTGAAAATAGGCTTCGCTTTGAAGAAAAACAGAAAGCGCAAAGGACGGATAAAAAATTGCAGCAGAAGATTAATGATAAAAAGCAGGCTCGGGGGTTGAAGATGTAAGTTTGATAAACTGGGATTTATTATGTATTTCTTATTCTAATTTCATTTTCTCCCAAAGCACCTCTGTATCCTGTTTTGCTCCGTCAAATTTAGGCCATGCATCAACACAGTCGTTATTTTTTCTTGGAATAATATGAATGTGAAAATGCGAAACAGATTGTCCTGCACTTTTACCACTGGCATTTAACAGATTAACTCCATCATAACCACAGTTGTTCACAAGATGATTTGAAACTTTCTTTACACTAGCCATAAGCTTGTATAATGTTTCTTCATCACAGTCCAATATGTTTTTTACATGTTTTTTTGGTATAGCTAAAATATGTCCATCAACGTCTTTTGCTATATCCATAAAAGCTACTGTCCACTCATCCTCATAAACTTTCATCATTTTGTTTTCGCTGATTAATTTGCAAAAAACACAGTCATTCATATATTTACTCTCCAAATTCCAACTTATCAATAGGTTATTTTACAATTATCATAGCACACACAAATAAATTTGTCTATCAAAAAATCATCACACCGCCAAGGAACAACTGCACCCATACGCTGACCGGTGCCACCTGTCACAGTGATAAGAGAAGAAGTACCCAATCTAAGATATTACAGCAGAAAGAAAAAATATATTATACTCAAGGAAGTGATTAAAATATCAAACTATATTCATTTTACAAAAGAACAGCGAGAACAGGCAAGGCGTACTGACCTTGTCTCTTTTTTAATCAGTCAAGGCGAGAAAGTCAAGAAATCAGGCTCGGAGTATGAATGGCTTGACGGCTCGCAAAAGGTTACAATCAGAGGTCACCTATGGTATCATCAGTACGAACAGAAAGGTGGCGATGCGGTTGACTTCGTCCGCAGATTTTATAACAAGGACTATGCCGAAGCGGTGGAAATGCTTTTGAACGGCAGTTACGGTCAAATCATAACCTCACCGCCCATAGAAAAAAGCCACAAACCCTTTGAACTGCCGCCGAGGAATGACAGAATGAGCAGAGTCTTTTCTTATCTGCTGTTGACTCGTGGAATTGATAAAGATGTGCTTTTTGAGTTTGTGGGTCAGAAAATGATTTATGAGTCAGCCGATTATCACAATGCGATATTTGTCGGTTACGATTCAAACGGTAATCCTCGCCACGCACATAAGAGAGGAACGGTGACAAGCAATCCGTACAAGGGAAATGTTGCAGGCAGTCAACCTGAATATAGTTTTCACTGGCACGGTACAAGCGACAAGTTATTCTTGTTCGAAGCTCCGATTGATATGCTTTCCTACATTTCAATGCACAAGAAAAACTGGAAAAATCATAGCTATGCGGCATCCTGCTCCGTATCGGACAGGGTGCTTTTTCAATGTCTGAAAGATAATCCGAATATCAAAAATGTGTTTCTCTGCTTTGACAATGACGAAGCAGGACAGACGGCAAACAAACGCATAGCCGGAAAATTAAACTCAATGAATATCCGAAATGAAATCCTCATTCCTACCCATAAAGACTGGAATGAGGATATTTTAAACGGTGAAAGGACTGATGAAATATGCCGTCAAGTGTTATAACTCTGATTGTTGTTGCAGGCTCAATGTTTGCCTTGTTCATAATAATTTCTACGGTCGGCAATTACTATTCACTCAACCGTATAAAGAATAAGACGGTCGGTCAAGGTCAGCACGGCACGGCTCGTTGGGCGACCAAAAAGGAAATCAAGAGAACTTACAAGCAAATTGATTTTCAGCCTAACGAGTGGAGAAATAATCCTGAAAGCAGACCAACTGAACAAGGAATAGTTGTTGGCTGTAAGAACAGCAGGAAAGGAACAACCGCATTGATTGATACAGGAGATGTCCACGCTCTGATGATTGGTGCGGCAGGCGTCGGCAAGACTGCATTTTGGCTTTATCCATGCATTGAATATGCCTGTGCAACGGGTATGTCATTTTTATCAACTGACACTAAGGGCGACATTGTTCGAAATTACGGAACGATTGCAGAAAAGTATTACGGCTACAAAATTTCAGTAATAGATTTGCGTAACCCAACACGCTCTCACGGCAACAATCTCCTGCATCTTGTGAATAAGTATATGGACTTATACAAAGCCGAACCCGAACAGCTTGTTTACAAAGCAAGAGCAGAAAAATACGCAAAAATCATTTCAAAAACGATTATTCTTTCAGGTATGGACTCGGCTTCATTCGGACAGAACGCTTACTTTTATGATGCGGCAGAGGGACTTTTAACAGCAACTATTCTGCTTGTTTCGGAATTCTGCGAACACGAAGAACGGCATATTGTTTCGGTATTCAAAATCATTCAGGAATTACTCGCCCCGACCAACAAGAAAGGCAAAAATCAGTTTCAGCTATTAATGGACTATCTTCCCGATGACCACAAAGCAAAATGGTTTGCAGGGGCGGCGCTGAACACAGCCGAGCAGAGTATGTCAAGTGTTATGAGTACGGCACTTTCAAGGCTGAATGCTTTTCTCGACTCCGAGCTTGAACAGCTTTTGTGTTTTGATACAGAAATAGACGCTGAAAAATTCTGTAATAAAAAGTGTGCGATATTCATTGTAATGCCAGAAGAAAACCCCAACACTTTCTTTATGGTTTCGCTGATTATCCAACAGCTTTACCGAGAAATACTTTCTGTTGCAGATGAAAATGGAGGTGTACTGAAAAACCGCTGTGTGTTCTTCTGCGATGAGTTCGGCACTTTACCGAAAATTGACTCAGCCGAGATGATGTTCTCCGCTTCTCGTTCAAGGCGGTTACAGATAGTGCCAATAATTCAATCCTTCGCACAGCTTGAGAAGAATTACGGCAAAGAGGGGGCTGATGTAATTGTCGACAACACACAGCTTACAATCTTCGGTGGATTTGCACCAAACAGCACAAGTGCCGAGGTACTATCAAAAGCACTTGGTTCAAGAACTGTAATGTCTGGTTCGGTTAGCAAAGGCAAGGATAATCCGTCACAATCCTTGCAAATGATTGAACGACCTTTGATGACTCCCGATGAGTTGAAGTCACTTCCAAAAGGCACATTCGTTGTTATGAAAACAGGCTTTTATCCGATGAAAGTTAAATTGAAATTATTCTTCAAATGGGGAATAGAATTTGAGGGAAAGTATGAGGTCATGGAAAATGGCAATCGTGAAGTTCATTACGCAAACCGTTCGGAGTTGTTCAATAACATAATTCAGACATACTGTCCTCAATACTTTGAACAGCCTGTTACCAACTCGGATTTTGATGAAGCAAGCGGTGAAAAAAAGAAGAAAAATGAAAATCTTAAAACCTCGCCAAATGCAGAACAGACTGTGTGTGAAGATATTGTTGATGCGGATGAACCAACATCAGCACAGCAAGATGAGCCAACAAAAGAACCCGAAAATTTAATCGGTGAACAGGATGCAAACAAGCAGGGAAAAGTAGTCGTCAGAACCGAACGACCACCACAGGGGGATAACAGCAATGAGTAGATTAACTTTTCTGTATCAAATGGACTTACCTCACCGAGCCGTTGCCGTATATACCTACCTCCACGACCGAGCCGATAAAAACGGTGAATGCTTCCCCTCTGTAAAAACAATAGCAGGCGACATAAAGCTGTCGCCTGCTACTGTTCGCAGAGCTATTAAAGATTTGAAAAAAGCAGGTTTAATAGAAACTAAACAGCGTTATCATGAACAGGGCGGTAAGAGCAGTTTGCTGTTTAGGTTAAATTAATTAGGTGCATGAAATTTAGAATTAAAATTATTTTTGTATCGAATACACCTCAAAGGTATTGAAATCACATTTGAATGTATCCGTTAATTCCAAAATAAAATTATCTTTTATGTAATCAGGCGTCTTGGTTAATTCGTTCTTAACAAACCAAACCGTATTATCAAAATCAATATAATTTACAATATCCTTTTTATTGACACAATCAACATTGTCAAAAGCCGAAAACCACGGTTCGTAATAAGTGCAGATATGCGTGTTTTCGGGATAATAATATGACAAAATTCCGAATGAGCTGTCGCAATATAAAAATGTATCTGTTGAAGAAGCTATTTCATCAAAGCGGTTGAAAAAATTATTCATTGACGGGTTGTATTCAAATATTCCCGTGCCGATAAGACAGGCTACGTTAAGTGCGCAAAGCAATACGCAAATAATATTTTTAACTTTTTCTTTTATATGTTGTGTGCCGAAAGCGACAAGCAGCGCGAAAATTCCCGATATAACAACGCTGTACCTCGCTATGTAAAAGGGGCGAATGAAAATTGTCACAAGCAGACCTATCGCCTGAACGCTTAATACGCAGGTTATCGCAAATATTACAGATAACCTGCGGTTTTCCTTTTTGGCGAGTATCAGCGTGGAAATAACAAGTCCCGATGCAAACACAACCACCGAAAGCGGTTCTACTCCTTTTAGCCAGAAGCTACCGGCAGCCGCCTCGGTTTGATATAACAGCGGGATAATCCACGGAGAATATCCCACCGTCATAGCTATATCAGATATTATGATTGCTTTTATCAGCTTTCCGTCTTTTACAAAAGCATAGATATTCACGAAAATGAAAATCACGCCGACCGCAAGCAAAGCGTAAATGTGGTTGTACGCGGCAAACAAAGCGGTGATAACAAATATAACGCAATGCCGCGTCCCGTGATTTTCAAGAAACAGCAAAGCTTCCGTAAAGCAAAGTGTAACAAAAAATATGGACCATTGATACGATCTCTGCTGAACGCTGAAATAAAGCGACATTGGAATCGCGCCGACGGTAAGCATATAGACTGTTGATGTTTTTCTGCCGAAATGTTTTTTGATTACCGTTAAGCCAAGTGAAAGCGTCGCAATATAGCCAAGTACCGAAAAAGCTTTGGTAATCGGTATTGAATAACCGAAAATCTCACAAAACACCTTTAGCGATATAAAGTAAAGCGGCGGGTGCATATCTGTTTTTAATATTTTGATTATTTCTGAAAAGCTATGCTGAATCAGAGATAAGGTGTATGCCTCGTCAAACCATAAATTGTCGTTAAAAATAAGACTTATAGAAAACAAAGATAGTATTGTGAAAATTATATATGATAAATTGTTATAGCGATTTTTAAAACATTTCATTAGATATTCCTTTTCCTGATACTATAATTTGATTTTTAACATCAAAATTACATAAATAATTGTTGAAACAGACAATAGTATCAATGCAGATAGATTATATAAGTCTAAGAAAATATAATTTATTTCTAAAGAGCGATACTTAAGCACTTACATGATTATTATAAAACTCGAAAAAGCCTAGATAAATCGTAACTGAACAGTGTTACCGTGAACAAGGGCGGTAACACTGTTTCAATAAGTAAATAACGAATAATAATATATGTAAATATAAGAGATTATGTTTGATTGCTATTTTGTATATTAGAGTTTATTCCAATAGTAGAAGTAAATGTATTTGTATCACTATTAAATTTCATTTCTAAATTTCCATTGTATTTTGCAACTACTCGTTTAATGCTTCTGGTTCCGATTCCGTGCATACCAGAGGTGATTTTAGAAGATACAAGAGTTCCATTGATGTATTTAGGTTTCTTATTGCAAGAATTTGAAATTTTAATAATTACAAAATTTGAATTTCTTGTGCAAATAGAAAAATCAATAAATTTATCGTCAGTCAACAATGCAGATTCAACTGCATTCTCTAATAAATTATCTAACAAAGCTGTTATATCATGTTCTTTCATAAAATCAAGATTTGCGTTTTTGATGCTTATTGTAAAATTAATTTTATTTTTTTTGCATATTTCATAATATCTATGGGTTACTAAATTAACAACTGAGTTTTTGCAATAATCTACAGGATTCATAACACTAAAATCTTCAACAATTTCGGATATATATTGTGATATATTTGAATCTTCTTTTTCCGATAATTGCTGAATGGTTTTTAAGTGTTTCGTTATATCATGAATTAATATTTTTGAATTTTCATTTTGTTCTCGCAACAATTCATAGTAATCTATTGTATTTTTTTCCTGCTGATAATCTAAAAGTATTTGAGTGTATTTCCTATTTATTTTTATCGTTGTTTCATGGAGGTAAAAAACTATTATGTTTGACAATAGTATGAGAATGTTACCTATGATTATAGCAATTTTAAAGTTGTTGTTTACGGAGTAGAATGTACAAAGATATACATTTGTACACATCAAGATTATTGAGGCAATGGGCAAAAAACAAAGTAATATTGAAAATTTAGAATCCGTACTTTTAGACTCTTTTTCAGAAAATTTTAGAACACCCCATATAAAAATAAAATAAAGCAATTTACTCATAATTGCCTGAATAATGAGGATAAATGCGTCAGACCGGCTTTCAAAAAGACTAAAACGAGATACAACAGAAAATGGTAAAATAACAATTAATTCTGTGATAATCATTAAAAACAACAAGACAAAATTAGCAAATATACCGGATTTTATGCTTGAATTATAGCAAATTCTCAAGATAATAAAATTGCAAACATAAAAACAAACAGCATTTATCAGCGGAATTTCGATAAGGTTTATAATATATAGGACTAAACCGGATAAAAGTATTGATATAGGAATAAATTTTTTTGATATTCTTCGTTTAAATTTAAAATCAAAATAATAAAAAGATATGAGTGACTCAATCAGAAAGACTACAGCGTAACAGATATTAGAAATCATGTTGTCCCTCCCATATATTCATAAAAGGCTTTTTTAAATGATACATAGAAACTACGGGATATAGGTACTGTTGCTTTTTTAGAATTAAATGATAATGTGATTTCATTTTTATTAAAGTCTGTTACATTCTTTAAATTAACTATGTAACTATAGTGTGATTGGGCAAAATACTCGTATTTGGATAACTGCTTTTTCCAATAATCAAACTTTTTATTTGAAATGAACTCTTGCGTTTTTGTAACTAGTTTAGTTTTGCGATTTTCTATAGTTAAATACAAGATGTCAATTGTAAATATATTGTGACATTCATCAAAATAGTCTAAGACAATTTTTTCTGTGCTTTGTTTATACAGATTTAAAGCAATCTTCATGCTCCTAAAAAATCTATTTTCGTCAATGGGTTTAGACAAAAACCTAAAAACATTGAGATCCATTGCATCATCTAGGTATCCTTGAAAAGAAGTAACTATAAAAATAATAATATTAGGATTTATTTTTTGGAGATGTTTTGTAACTGTGAGTCCGTTAACACCGGGCATTTCTATATCAATAAACGCAAAATCAGTTTTAATTTGTTTATCCAATATAAAATCCCCATTTGAAAAGCAGGTAATATCAAAATTATAGGTTGACTGTTTTGATAATTTAAGGAGAAAATTTTTGATTTGCTGAACGATTTTCAAATCATCATCACATATCAGTACATTCATAGAGCTATACCTCCTTAATTAGGATTATAACTCAAAAAAAAGAATTTGTCATCTGTTTTATTCCTGTTCAGTTAAAACTCTATATATTATTTTTGATATTAAATTCAATGATTTAATTTGTTAACAATATTTTGAGGAATGTTATTACTTTTTAAAGTACTTAATAAGAGATAGTCAGGTGTGATATTTAATGCATTGCAAATTTTCGCAAATGTTTCGATACTTGGTACAGAGTAACCATTTTCAATATTTGATATGTGGTTATTTGAAAGGTTTGTTTTTTTTGCTAAAACATTTTTCTCCATTTTTATTTCTTTTCTATGTTGTGCTATACAAATTCCTATTTTTGTAGTCTACATACATTAATATCAACCAATAAAATGTTATCAATCATCGACAATATTGTTAATAAATTTAAAAAAGATAATATTCTTATATGATTATAATATTTAAAAGTTTTTATATAGTTGTAAGATGAAGGGCTATAATAGATTAAAAGTGCATTTTTTGTCGAATTTGTTACCGGTTTTGCAAAAATAAACATAATTTTATATATTCTGATAAAATATATAACAAGGAGGTTGCTAATACAGTGACTTGGCCGCAAGCGGTTCTTCTTCAAATTATGTAAACAAAGAGGCAGGCTACGGTACTACTGTTGGTAGCACTAAACACATTTTCACGTTGAGCAATAACAGCAATACATTAATATACAATGTTGTGGGAACTCAATCATAAGTAGATATTCAAGTTGAGGGTGTCCTTATACTATAAGGAACCCTTTTGAGGATGAAGCTAATGTTAAATTTATCAATTAAAATCTTTTGGCATTTTTTTAAAAATAATAAGTTATTGGTTGGATTTCTTTGTTTAATACAGATAATATCAATATTTGCATCTCTTTTTGTGTTTTCGTATTTTGCAAGCTATACAAATGCGAATAAAAAATATGATAGTTCTAAGACATATACTGTATCGTTTAATGGTGCATTCATCGATGATAATACGATGCTAAAAGAGATAGAGCATTTTAATAATAAGTGTGATTTAGAATTAAATGCCGTCTCTATAAAAGCTAATATTGATGATACAAGAATAATGTTTGACTATCTTTACTATCCCAATCACATTAAGCATGGTAGATATTTCAACCAAGACGAATTTGTGACAAACAAACATGTAATAATATCAGGTGATGAAGGTGTGATAGAAGAGGATAAAATATCAATATGTAATGATAAATATACTGTAATTGGTACATATTCAGTTGGCGGTTATAATATATTGCCTATATCGTCTATAAATGATGTGAAGCATAATAATGAATCTGTATCAATTGTTTTAGATAAATATCCTGATGACGATGAAAATAATAAAATTATTTCTCAATTGACGGAATGCTTTGAAAATGCAGAAATAATCTATCCGGAAAGAATAAAAAATATTGACAGCTTATGGAATGATTCTACTACTATTATATATATAGGAATATTTTTGTTATCAATGATAAATGTAGCATTTGTCTATTTATATATATTAGAAAAGAATAACAAAATTATTTATATTTATAGATTGAACGGTGCGACAAAAACAACTTGCATTTTTCTCTTAGCTAATGTAATTTTCATTATTGCTTTAATATCATTTGTATGTGGATGTATTTTTTCAAGATGTGTCTTGCCAAGCATAATTGAATATGTACAATATGAGGATTTTACATACAGCTTAGGAATATATGATTACATTAGTATGATTATAGTGTACTTTATAGTTATTATTATTACTAGTGCTCCTGTAATTTCAAAATATGTAAAAAATATATCTATTTCCGAAAAAAGATTGGGGTGACAAAATAATGAAGTTAATTAAATTTTCATACCATCTTTTCTGTAAGAATATATTAATGAGCATAATTATAATAATACAATTAGTTGCTTCCACTTTATTATTAAGCGATATTTTAGTTACTGCAAATAGTTACTTTGTTACAGTTGATGAGTACATTAGCAGTGGACTTTCAAATATAAACGGAATAATAGTTGATAATGGCGGTAATCCTGTACCAGACAGATTATTAAATAAATTGCCCGAAAATTCAATAGATTATTGTGAATTGGGTGGTGTAGCTTACTTAGGAGAATATACTCTTTATGGATATAGCAATGAATTTGTAAATGATTATACTCCCGAATTATTAGAAGGAACATGGCTAAACGAGTGTACAGATGATTTAAAAAACATTCCTGTAGTAATACCTTATTCCTTAAATAAACATTTTAATATTGGTGACATAATTGATATTGATTCAGAAAATGGTTTTACGGGAAAGATTGTTGGTATATTAAAAACCTCCTACTACTGTACTTTTAATAATGGCGGTACAGAATTGAATACAAAAGATATGTTAGGCAAAGCAGATGAATCATTTGAAATTCCGTTATTAACATTATATAATTATTTGCCAAAAGAAATTATTAGTACCGGAATGACTGAAGCTATAGTTTTAAAAAATTCAAACGATTTAAATGAAGCTTATAAACTGTTTAGTAATTATTATTATGTCAGAACTTTTTTTGATGTGTTAGAAAACGGAAAAGAAGATGCTTATGCAAGAGTTAGAGCATTAGGTCCGATTCTTTTAACTTTATCTTTAGTTTCGTTGTTTGGAATGATTGGTTGCATTGCTATTTCTACTTATAAGAATCTTTATTTTTATTCCATTTTATATCTATGCGGTGCTTCAACCAAAAAATGTTTTTTGATAAGTTTATTATATACTGTTATCTATATTGTTCTGACATTGGTTGTATTCTTTGTAATATTTATTTTTGTTATGCAAAAAAGTATGTGTTGGCTTAATTATATTGCTATAATAGCTATAATTATGATACTGTTATCATTATCGTTAATTCCTTATAGAATATTAAAGAAAAACCCACCTATAGAAGTTTTTAAATATAAAAGATAATCGGAGGCAACTATGATTGAAATTAAAAATTTGAACAAGATATATTTAAAAGGGAAAAAAAATATGGTTCATGCGTTAAACAACATAAACCTAAAAATTGACGATAGAGAAACGGTTGCAATTATAGGAGAAAGCGGTGCGGGTAAATCCACATTATTACATATTATGTCATGCATTGATAATTTTGACGGAGAATATTATCTTGATAATATTGATATTAATAAACTTAGCGAAAGTAAAAAATCAAAGCTTAGAAGTTCTAAGATTGGAATAGTATTGCAGGATTTTGCATTGATTGATGATTTTACTGTTTTTGAAAATGTAATGACACCCTTATATTTTAATAAGAAAATAAAGGATAAAAAAGGTTCAGTAATGAGAGCTTTAAAGAAAACAGGAATTGTGTCCCTGAAAGCTAAAAAAGTATCACAGCTTTCCGGTGGTCAAAAACAGAGGGTAGCTATATCGCGTGCTTTGGTTACAAGCCCAGAATACATATTTGCCGACGAACCTACAGGCTCATTGGACAGTAAAACATCGGAAGAAATAGTGAAAATGCTCTTTGATTTAAACAGGAATGGAATTACCATAATTATAGTAACACACAATTTAGATATAGCAAATAAATGTCAACGCGTTATTGAGATAAAGGACGGAAATATTATTGAGGATAATTGTTCGTAATTAAAAATAAGAATATAAATGCCGACAAGTTATAGCTTTTAATGCTATTACCTGTCGGCATTATTTTTTGCCTCTTTTGCGTTAAAAGCAGAAAGGGCAGTTATGTTTTTTAAAAACAGAAGTCCTCCAATCTACCTGAATTAATAAAAATTCAGATAAACTACAGATTAATAATTTAAAATTATGTTAAGATATATATAATCACAAGGTGAATCATTATGAAAAAAGTGTTTTCAAATAGTATAATTTTAGCAATTTTATGTGCTATGTTATTGAGTTTTACTTCTTGTGATGAATACAAAATCAAAAGTAACGAAAAGTTAAAATATTATACTTCTAATGCAGAAGACGATTTTAGTTCTCTTATAAAACAATACAATAAGATATGTTTAGAAAAATATGATGAGTCTTATCAAATAGAGATAATTGAATTTGAAAATAATGATGATATGTGCACAAAAATGTCAACAGAAATTATGGCTGGAGAAGGACCTGATATTATTTCATTGAATCAGAATCTTCCGTTTGAAAAACTTATAGAAAATGAAGCTTTTTTGGATATTAATAGTTTGATTAATAATGATGAAACTAAAGATAAAATTGAGCTTGATGAATACAATTCTTTTATAATGAATGTCGGTGTGTATGACGGTAAACGTTATATTGTTCCGCTGTCTTATGGAATGGATGTGCTTGTTTCAACGCAAGAGAGGTTAAAACAATTTAATGTTTCAGGTAACAATGGTGAAACACTGACCTACAGCAATGTGTCAGTCAAATTTTCTCCTTTTTTTAATTCAACAACGAATTACAGCTTTGTTTCAAATGACAGTGATACCGGTTTATGGTTTGATCACCCTATGCAGCTTTTTAGCAGATTTATAAATAGTTATATAGATTTTGATAATAAGTCAACATTTTTTACTGATGATGAATTCAAAGATAATCTTGATATTATGCGTGAGATGGTAATAAACACAAGGGAAGATAACTCAAATGCTTTGTTCGATGATTTATATATTAATCGTTCCTTACCGCTTATTACAGGGAAATATGCTTATTACAAATCAATAGGTGAAACACCTGTTGTATTTAGGGGATTGGTGAAAAGTGATGATATTTATTCTGCTTTTTTAGAAATAGGGTTTGCAATAAATAATAACACAAAACTTCAAGAACAGGCATATGCTTTTATAAAATATGCTCTTTCAGATGATTGCCAAATGAGAATATGTGGTGCAAAAGGCAATTCACTTTCAGCGAGTATAAGCTTTCCTCTTAATAACAAGGCATATGAACAATTGAAATACACAGCAAGCAGAGTAACAGATGATGATGACAGAATAATTGGCATAGATAATGATTTTATAAGCACATATATGAAAATAGCAGATTATGTTAATCAATGTACACTTTATAGGGATGCATCCCATTCATATTACAACTCGTCAGTAATTGGTGACATAGTTGATAAATATTTAAGCGGAGATATTTCAAAAGAAAAGTTTATACGTCAACTCACAGCGGCAACGGAAATTTATTTAACGGAATAGACTAAGGATAAAATGTATTATGTTCACACGCTTTTTATTTAAACCACATGAATCTATTAAAGCCATAATAGCTATACTTTTAAGTGTTATAATAATTACTTCATTTTCAAGTTGTGCAATAAAAAATAACAGCGAACAAAATCATCTTGTTTATTACACATTAAATGATAAAGATTCTCTGTCTTGGATTATAGAAAAATATAATAAATATTGCATAAACAGTAATAATCCGTCTTTCCAAATTGAGATAGTTAAATTTGATTCTGAACAAGAAATGTCAACGCAGATATCAACTGAAATTATGGCAGGAAGTGGACCTGATATTATTTCACTTAGTCAAAAATTGCCTTTTGAAAAATTAATTGAAAGCCGTTCATTAATGAATATTTATGATTTGCTAAAAGATGATAATTCTTCAAATGCAATAAATCTTGATGATTATAACGTTAACATACTCAACGCAGGAGTTTATGATAACGGTTTATATATTGTACCGCTGTTTTATGGAGTTGATGTATTGGTATCTACAGAAGAAAGATTGAATAATTTCGATATCAAAGAAAATAACGGCTTTTCTTTGACATACAGTAATTTTTCAGATGTATTTGAAAATTATTTTTTAAATGATGAAGGCTATTCATTTGTATCTAATGAGTTGTCGGATTTTTTGTGGTTTGATTATCCAATGCAACTCTTTTGCAGATTTTTAAACAGCTATGTTGATTTTGAAAATAAAGCTGTGTATTTTGATACCGATGAATTTAAAGATAATTTAGATGTAATGATGCAGATGTTGACGATTTCTCAAAAAAACAATACAAATGAATTGTTTGACGGATTGTATATAAATCGGTCATTTCCGTTGATGGCAGGAAATTATTCTTATTATCAATCTATAAATGAAACACCTGTAGTCTTTCGTGGATTGACAAAAAACAAAGATGTTAATTCCGCACACATACAGGCTGGATATGCAATTAATAATAATACACAACTAAAGGAGCAAGCACTTGCGTTTATAAAATATACTCTTAGTGATGAAATTCAAGAAATTGGTGCAACAGCATCAGGAAGTTTGAGTTTTCCTGTGAATATGTCTGTTTACGATAATGCTAAGCTTGTTGCCGGCTCAAGAACGGATGATAACAATAAAATTATCGGGATTGACAACGATTTTATGAAAGCATACATTGACATTGCCGATAATGTAAACGCTTGCACCTTGTATCAAGATGTGTCACATTCATATTATAATGACAATGTTATCGGTGAGATTGTTGACAATTATATAAATAAGGGTATATCAAAGGATAAGTTTATTCGTCAGCTCTCTGCTGCTACGGAAATTTATTTAACAGAATGAACTGGTATATTATGATTAGATTTAAATGTATATTACAAAATGATGAAACAGATTGCGGTCCGGCTTGTCTGGTCGCAATTTTTGGAAAATACGGTTTAAAAGTATCTATAGCAAAAATTCGTGATATTGCAGGTACTGACCGCCAAGGTACCAATGCACACGGACTAGTAAAGGTAATTGAGCATTTTGGTTTTTAGCAAATAGTTGTTGAAGCGGATAAAAGTGTGTTAACTAATAAATTGCCTTTGCCTGCAATTGCACACGTGATAATTGACGATTCCTTATTGCATTATGTAGTTATAACTAAAGTTAAGGGTGATATTGTAGTAGTTTCCGACCCTGCAAATGGTTTATATGTTACTTTCAATTATTAATGAAGTGAATTTAACTCAGTGCATATTGATTTCGCTACTTATCCGTATGAATTAACAAGTAGAGTGTTATTGTTGATTTAAATAATAAAAATTCAGATAAACTACAGATTAATAATTTAGAATTATGTTAAGATATATATAATCACAAGGTGAATCATTATGAAAAATAAAATTGCGATAATTTTAACATTACAATTTATTATTACTGTGTTTGCTTTCAGCGGATGTGGTGAAAGCACAGCTTCAAGCAATTCCTCAAAGCTTACATATTGTGCATACTATGAGGATGCTATTTGCGATATTATTGAAAGGTACAATAAATATTGTACAAAGCATTACGATGAGTCCTATCAAATTGAAATCGTGGAATTTGAATCTCAGGAAGAAATGAAATTAAAAATGTCAACAGAAATTATGGCAGGTGAGGGACCTGATATTTTTTCTCTGAGTCAAAAGCTTCCATTTGAGAAATTAACAGATAGCAAAACTATTGCAGATGTAAACGAGCTTATAAGTGAATTTAGTTATGATATAGGAATAGATAACTGCAATTCAAAAATTATGGATGCAGGAGTGATTGACGGTAAAAGATATTTTATACCTTTGTTCTATTCACCTGATGTTTTTATAACTACAGAGGAAACACTTAATAAGTACAATTTAACATCATCTGAATTTTCTTTTAAAGCATTATCTGAGAAACTTTCAAAAAATAAAAAAGAATATTCTCTTTTTGGAAGTGCCGATGATAATATTGCCTTTTTTTATTCGTTTTTAGATCAATATATAGATTTTAACAGCGGAAATACAGAATTTAACAGCGATAAGTTTTCGGAAGATTTGGATTCTATCTATAGCTTGATTAAGAATGACACTACCGACGAAAATGTTTATTATTTTTTATATGAAAATATAAATAATGGTGCTTCTATTTTATATAAGGAAATGCCTGCTTTTAGTATTATAGTAAAGACATATTCGTGTTTAAAATATTTAGGATCAACTCCTGTGTTTGTAAATAATTACAATATGGATGATGATTCAATTTCTGCCTCTATAGATGTTGGTATTGCCGTTAATGATAATTGTAAAAATAAAGAAAAATTACTGCCTTTCATTAAGTACTGTTTGTCCTGTGATGTGCAAAAAAATATGAGTGAAGAATATATGTATTTGCCTGTAAACAGCGATGCTATGGAAAAATGCATTGATTCAATAGATGAAGCAATAGATTTTGGAGATTTAATTGTTAGTGATAAAGAAAAAGCTATTGTTGAAACTGCTCAAAGTGCGGCGATAAGAGATTATAAATATATTATAAACAACATAACAAAATGTAATTTATATGGGTTTAATTATTTATCGGATACTTATTTTAATTCTTCGGTAATCAGTGATATAGTTGATAAATATTTAAACGGGGATATTTCAAAGGAAAAGTTTATTCGTCAACTTTCGGCTGCTACGGAAATTTATTTGACTGAGTAGGAATGAATTATGAGAAAATCTAAATTAACAAGGAAACAAAAAGAGCATATAGCGGCATATCTGTTTATATTGCCATCATTTTTAGGGATAGCAGTTTTTTACGTTGTGCCGTACATAATTTGTTTTATAAAAAGCCTATACGTTGGAGGCACTTTTGTAGGAATAGAAAATTACATACAGCTTTTTCAAAATAACACATTTTTGCTTGCACTTAAAAACACGGGTATATTTACAGTTACGGCGATACCGTTGTTAATGGTGATTTCGTTTTTGATAGCGTTGTTTCTTAATTCTTTTAATAAAATATCTTCCTTTTTCAGAAGTGCATTGCTTATTCCTGTTGTAGTTCCGATTGCATCTCTGGTTTGCGTGTGGCAATTAGTTTTTGATGATTACGGTGCAATCAACGGATTACTTAATTCACTTGGATTTAATACTGTTGAATTTTTTAATTCGGAATGGTCTATGGTGATGATCGTTTTTATTTATGTGTGGAAGTACTGCGGATTTTGTGTGATTCTTTTTACGGCAGGCATTGCCAATGTTTCGCAATCTCTCTACGAAAGCGCAAGGCTTGACGGTGCAAAATCACATCAGCTTGTGACTAAAATTACTATACCTATGATTGCGCCAACTACATTTTTTGTTTTTCTAATGGAGCTTATTTATTCATTTAAAATTTTCCGTGAGGTATTTGCTTTGTTTGGTGATTATCCAAACACCAATGTGTATTTTTTGCAGAATTTCATCAACAACAATTATTACAATCTCAACTATCCAAGATTGTCGGCGGCATCAATTGTCTTATCGCTGTTTATAATTATTGTGCTGTTTATTTTCTTCTGCTTTGAAAGGAAACACAGCTATTCTTGAGAGGTTTGTTATGAAAGATACGGTTATGAAAATACTAAAATATATTTTGCTGATTGCTGTAACAGTGCTGTTTTTGTTTCCTGTCATTTATATGCTTGCTTGTTCATTTATGACAGGTTCACAGGTAAGTGAGATGCTCAATTTTTCTGACGGAAAATATAAAGAACTTAATATGATTCCGAATATGGCAACTTTGGAGCAGTTTTATCAGACTCTTTTCAGAAAACCCGAATATTTGTTGAAGTTCTGGAATTCGGTTATTTGTACTTTTCCGACAGTAATCGGTCAGGTTGCAGTATCATCATTGGCGGCTTTTGCTTTTGCAAAATTGAAATTCCCGTTCAGGGACAAGCTGTTTTTCATATACATAATTTTGCTCATTTTGCCGTTGCAGGTAACACTTGTGCCTGATTATATGATTCTTGAAAATATGAATTTGCTGAATAATTTTCTTGCGGTAATTTTACCCGGAACTTTTTCTGCATTCGGAATTTGTCTTTTGAGGCAAAGTATAAAATACATTCCCGATTCCGCAATTGAGGCGGCAAGAGTTGACGGTGCGTCATATTTGAAAATATTTACTAATATTATTCTTCCGCAGATTAAGGGCGGACTCATAACACTTGCGTTGCTCTGCTTTATTGATAATTGGAATGTAGTTGAACAACCGCTGATTTATTTTGATAATGAGGGTATGTATCCGCTTTCCGTAACGCTTACTGATGTCGGTAGTTCGGATTACGGCATAATATTTGCCTGCGGAGTTATATTTATGATTCCTGCATTGCTTATTTATCTTTACGGACACAGGGATATTGATTCGCCGTTTGTCGGAACTGATAAGGGATAGGAGAGAGTCTTTTATGAAAAAAGATAAGCTAAAGAGCGTAGTGTTGAAATTTTCAATTGTATTTTTTATTGTGATTGCATTACTAACATATTTTTCAAAAACAATCAATAATATGCTTCTTCCAAAGGTCAAAGTGGTTTCGGTTCAAACAGGTGTAATTGACGATACCGCAGGTTCAAATGATATGAAAACACATTATCTTTTGCCTGTTTCATCGGTGGATGGGGCAGGCAATACGGGAATAGTATTTGTTATAAATAAAACCGAAAACGGTGATGCAACAGTTGAAGAGGTTTCGGTGGATATATGTAACAGTGACGAGCTGTATTGCGAGGTGACATCGGACTCACTTTTTGGCGACAGTCAAGTTGTATATAAAACAACCAAGAGTATAGAAAATGGTTCAAGTGTTTATATTGAGGAGGAAACAGTGTGAGCAAAAGAAAAATTGTTTCGTTTCTATTACTGCTGTTGCTGACTGTGAGCGTTTTTATTGCGAATATTATAATTATTGAAAATGCAAAAGGGCAATTACCTGATGTTACTCAATTAACTTACGATAAAAATTCCGAAACTGCTCCAAAAACGGTTTCTGAACTTGAAAAGCTGTTTGAACGGATTACTGACAAAGGCATAGCTTTTTGTTCCGAGGGTAAAGAAACAAAAGTTAAGGAAGAAACCGTAACTACGGTACTTGTGAATGAAAACTGGTTTTCGGATTATAAGACCGAAATTAACGGCGAAAATATTTCGTCCAAAAACATAGATAACAGAGATAAGGTTGCAATAATCGGAAGTTCTCTTGCTCTCAAACTGTTTTTTACAACAGATGCAGTCGGTAAAAAGATTTGCATTGACGGAAATCAATATACAATTTGCAGTGTGATATGCGAACACGAAAGTTTAATAAATAAGTTTTCTGCTGATGACAAACAGAGAGTGTATGTTCCATATACAACATCCGAAAATTATGGTGACAGAACGGTTGATATGATTGTTTATGATAACTCGGTATATACGGGAGCAATTGTTGAGCAAATGGATTTGCCACAGTATTATTCGGTTAATCTGAATGATAAAAACCAAACGCTCTCGTCATTTGAACATATTTTATACCTTGCAATATTTATCGGATTTAGCATTATTGCATTGAAGTTGTGGTATAGGTTCAGCAAAAAATTTTTTGAGGAGATAAAAGAAAATCTCAAATTAAACTACTTTCTGAAATCGCTAAAAAATATTCCGCTAAAATATGTTGCACTTGTGCTTGTTTTTGCAGGAATACCTGCCGTTCTTTTGATTGTGTTTAATATTTGTGATTTCAGCATTTTTATCCCCTCAAAATATATACCGAATGATAACATTTTTGACCTTTCAAATTACCTGAATGTGCTTGTTGATAATGCACAAACACTAAACTCACAAAGCCTAACAGGAAATCCAATGCTTGTAAATCTGTTCTCTAGAACATTTACAGCGTCACTGTGGCTGACAATAATATTTTTGATTAGCTGGAATTTTGTTATATGTTACTTTTTGTTAGACTATAGAATTAAAACTAAAAAATAAAGTGAATTTAAAATTATAGTATTAGAGAATATAAGTATGATTAACCGAATAAATAAGATTAAAAGTAAAAATCCTAAACTAAGGAAAATTTTTAATATTATTTTCAGTTTATTTAATGAAGTATTGATATTGAGTTACATAGCTATGATTGTATTAGCCTTACTTATGATTATTGTGCCGACAGCAATTGTATTTTGGCAAAGCCCTGAGGATGTTAGAGTTTGGATTGCATCAATAGTAGGTGGAATTCTTTCCGTAGTTGTTGTCCCAATATTTATTAACTATATAACTGATAAACGAAAAACAGAGGATGAGCTAAGAAAAACGCTTTTTGAGGAAAATAAAGCTTTATATGCAAAGCTTAGCAATATATTAGTTGAATTATTAGTAAATGAAAGTTCTATTTATAAAGAGAATACAAACAGTAACATTAAAGCTGAAAAATCCTTAAATGTTGTAAGTCCTTTAAAAGATTTTTTGAAAGACAATTATTCTGAACTTGCAAATACAATTTCGATAAGTTTAATTTGGGATATTGTTGAAGTTTGTCAGGAATGTTCAAATTCTGTAACTGCTTATGATAATATACGAGTGAAAACTGAGAAGTGCTTCCGTAATATAAGAAAAGAAATAGGGGTCAAAGGCAAGTTTTATGTTAATAACTATATAATTAATGAATTTTGTGATAGCAAGAAGGATAAAGACATTTAATAGCGTGTGATAGAATACCGACAAGTAATAGCTTTCTATACTTGTCGGTATTTTTATGCCCTTTTTACATGAAAATGGAAGGGCATGATGAAATATAGAAACAGAGGTCTTCCAAACAACCTGAATTACTAAAAGATTCAGATTGATTGGAGGAAAAATTAATGGACAAACGTCCTAAGAGAAGAAAATTACTGAAAGAAGGTGTTAAAATGTTAGGATTTATTATTGGCCTTTTTGTCGGTGCTTTTATAGGTGTAGTTTTTATGTGCTTGTTCAATGCAGCGGCAAAAGCTGATGAGCAGATGAAAGATAATATAGATGACAAAAAATAAGGAACAGGTGATAATTTGAACGAAAACTATATAAATGAAAATAAAATTGATTCTGAACACAAAATAGAATCTGTTATAAATGACTGTAAGGTCACAATTTACTTTTCCAAAAGCAGAAATTTACAGGTTGAGAGAAATGTTCTTGAAAACCTTTTGGATACATTTGAGAACAGAATGAAATCACAGATAGGATGCTAATTTTCTTTATTTATTTTTAAGATTTCGCTGGATATTATATGAATTATGTAGTATTGTTGGTTTGCAAAAATCGTATGAATGGGTGATAAAATGAAAAGAGTATATTGCTTGTACAGAGTATCAACCAAAGGTCAGGTTGATAAAGATGATATTCCAATGCAGAAAACCTCGTGCAGAGAATTTGCAGAACGCAACGGCTGGACCATTCTGAAAGAGTTTCAGGAAAAAGGTGTGTCGGGATTCAAGGTTTCGGCAAGCAATCGAGATGCTATTCAGGATTTGAAAGCCGCCACAGAAAAGAAAGAATTTGATGTACTCCTTGTCTTTATGTTCGACAGAATAGGCAGAATTGATGATGAAACCCCGTTTGTCGTCGAATGGTTTATCAAGCACGGCATAGAGGTGTGGAGCGTTAACGAGGGCGAACAGCGTATGGATAATCATGTGGACAAGCTTATGAATTACATACGATTTTGGCAAGCTAACGGTGAGAGTCAGAAAACGTCAGCACGTGTTAAAACTCGCCTTAACCAAATGACGTTAGACGGCAAATTTACCGGAGGTGTTGCACCATTCGGTTACAAACTTATAAAAAACGGTGAAGTCAATAAAAAGGGAAAAGAGCTTATGGACATAGTTATTGACGATGATGAAGCTCCGATAGTTAAGAAGATATTTGAAATGACAGTCAAAGAGGGTTATGGTTCATATCGAATGGCTGACTACCTGAACAGTCATGGAGTAAGAACTCATAACAACAGTAAATTTCAATGCAACACAGTAAATCGTATTTTGAAAAATAAGATTTACTGCGGTTATTTTATATCAGGCGGTGTTGAATCCCCATACATAGAAAGACTTCACATCATTGATGAAAATGTATATGAACAAGCACAATTTATATTAAGTCAGCGTTCTAACAAAAATGAAGAGAAGAAACAAATTGCAAGAACTACGAAAGGCAGTACATTACTTTCTGGAAATATCTATTGCGCTCATTGCGGTCAAAAGATGGCATCAACAAGTTACATTGATAAATATGATAGAGCAGATGGCAGTCAGTATAAGGTTCGCAGGCAGAGATACATTTGCACAAATAAAGCAATGAAACGAGGTGCTTGTGACGGACAGTCGGCTTATGTGGCACACAGAATTGACGGTGCCGTGCTTGCAACGCTGAGGGATTATCTCGCTAAAATCAAATCAACACCAAAAGATATAGCACTCGAAAAACGCTATAAGTCAGAAATATCGGAATATAAGAGAAAGCAAACTAAGATTGAAAAAGAGATTGATAAACTAAAAAGACAGGTAATTGAATTATCTGCTGAAATAGGACGCTCTTTACTTGGTGAGAGCCGATTCGCTCCCGATATACTGTCAGCTTCTATTGATAATACAAACGATTTACTCCATAAAAAAGAAACTGAATTAAATGATATAAAGTTCAAGCTTGCCAATCAGCAAAATGCGATGGGTAAGCTTGATTTTTATTACTCACAATTCAGAACTTGGGCTGATGAGTTTGATAACTCCACAATGGAACAGAAGAAAATGATAGCTTGTCAGCTCATAAGAGAAGTGAAAGTATCACGGGGATACGAATTAGAGATTATATTCGACCTTAATTATGAACAATTCCTATCTCTATAAAGCTTAATAGATTGAATTTACAAATTTATTCTGCTATAATATTTTCAGCTTAGAAGTGGGTGAAGATATATGAGCGAAGAAAATAAGATACAAATTTTTGAAGATAAAAAGATTCGTACTGCGTGGAATGAGTCGGAAGAAGAATGGTATTTTTCCATAGTTGATGTAATTTCAGTTCTGACTGACAGTAACGAACCTCGTCGTTACTGGAGCGATCTTAAGCGAAAACTTAAAGCTGAAGGAGCAAACCAGTTGTACGAAAATATCGTACAACTGAAAATGCAATCTCCTAAGGATGGTAAAAATTACAAGACGGATGTTGCAAATACAGAGCAACTTTTGAGAATAATTCAATCTATTCCGTCACCAAAAGCAGAACCATTTAAAATGTGGCTTGCAGAAGTTGGCAGAGAAAGAATAGATGAAACTATTGATCCCGAACTTACCATAGAGCGAGCTCTTGAAACATACCTGAAAAAAGGATATAGCAGAGAGTGGATAAATCAAAGACTTCAGGCTATACAGGTGAGAAAAGAGCTTACTGATGAATGGGATTCTCGTGGTGTAAAGCAGGGTGTAGAATATGCAATTCTGACTGATGAAATTACAAAAGCGTGGTCAGGAATGACAACCCGCCAGTATAAAAATCTCAAAGGATTGAAAAAGGAAAACCTGAGAGATAATATGAGTACGCTTGAGTTGGTACTGAATATGTTGGCTGAAGCAACTACAACAGAAATTTCTAAAGAGAAAAATCCACAAACTTTTGCTGACAACAGAAAAGTAGCAAAAGATGGTGGTGAAGTTGCCGGAAATGCAAGAAGAGATATTGAAGAAAGAACAGGCAGACCTGTAATTTCTCCCCAAAATGCAGTTGATTTCTCAAATCTCATTTCTGATGTTATAGAAAATGATTTCGATAAAAATAAATAAAATATTTATTGCCTTGTAAGTTTAACGCTTGCAAGGCTTTTTTATATCCCGATTTCAAGTTTGTTCCTCGGATGTTTGGCAGAAAGGATGTTTTTCTGTTTGTTAATGCTCGTATGTGTGTAAATCTGCGTTGTGGTAATGGAGCTGTGACCCAGCATTTGTTGAATATAGCGTATGTCAACATCTTCTTCAAGCAGTAGAGTTGCAAAAGAGTGACGAAACATATGCGGAGTAATGTGCAGCGGCACTTCTGCACCGATTGCATGGTTGGTAATCATATTACGAACAGATTGTTCAGATAGACGGTTGCCGAGTCTATTTATAAAGAAAAATTTGTTGTTTCCTATTTCAAATTTAAATGATTGATTATACTTTTTGAGCAACTCCTGAACATTTTGATTGCAGATTTGAATCAGGCGTTCTTTTGAGCCCTTTCCGTAAATTTTGATTATGTAATCATTAAAATCAATTTGTTCAGTCGTGAGTGTGCATAATTCTGAAATCCTCATTCCGGTGGCAAACAGTAACTCAAGTATGAGTGCATTCCGCAGAGCAACTTTTTTAGCATACTCAGTTTTCGCTTTGGTAAGTTGTAGATAAGCAAACCTAATAATTTGCTCAATATTATTTATGGGAATAGTTTTTGGGAGAATAAAGGGTTCTTTATACTTGATTTGTATCTTATGAAAAGGGTTAATATCAATAAGTTCCTCAATTTCAAGATAGTGAAAAAATGCTTTTAGCGAAGCGATTTTTCGTTTAACACTCTTAGGTTTGTACTTGCAATGCAGTAAATCAATGTATTGCTCAATGGATTTTTTGTTTGTCCATTCAATAGCAGATTCCATAGTGAATTCAAAATACTGCCTTAAATCAATAGTGTATGATTTTATCGTTTTCTGATCAAGATTTTTTCTTGAAAGGCAAAAGTTTAGATAATCAGTTGTTAGATTATTTGCTTGTACATTTTTTATTTCCATCGCATATAGCTCCTTATTGTTTATAAATTTATTATGCAACAGAAAATAAAGAAAGTCTATTCAAATATCTATATTTATTTTGCCTAAAAATTTTATTTATTGAGCAATAAACAAAATTGTATTATACAAAATGCATAAAAACACTATGTGAAATTTTATAACTGATTTGCGTAAAAGTTATTTAAATATTTGTCAAATTATGTTATAATTGACACCATAAATGGTGATTATAAATATTTTTATATTACATACCCGAAATATAGATTTAGTTAAGGCTTAATACTACATTTTCTCATGATGTGATTTACTTGCATAAGTGTTACTCAGATATGCATTCGTTGAATGTAAGATGTGTAGTTCTTTCTCATTGGCAGAAATGTATTTTGACTTTGGCTAAAGATAATGAATAGAGGATAACTTCTAATTATCCACTACTTAATAGTTAGTGTACAAAGTCAATATAGATAGTGAATCAATATCCCATTCTATGACTCCGTTTTTTATTAATTTCCATAACAATTCGTTACTAATTCTTTTATTCTTGTATGCCTTTGATAACAATTGATTAATATGCTTATCTTCTGCATGAATTTTTTCTTTTATATTATTCAAAATACATAAAATCTTTCATCACAATCAAAATCAATCGAGTTGTTGCTTTTATTAGTATTATTTATGATGTTATTAAGTAATTCGCAAATATTTCTTGATTGTTCAATATTCCCTTTATTATAATCGTTTAAAATTAAATTGTATATATTTAGAAGCTTATCACAAGAAAAAAAGATGCCTATTTCACGAATAAAATTTTCAATGTCATCCGATGTATGTATGAAGTTAATTAAAAAATTCGGGGATTGTAATTTTTCTCTGAATGAATCTTTACTTCTTATTTCTTTATTTGAAGACCCCTTTAAAAATGTAAGATATTCCGATGCTATACATTTTTTGCTTCCTACTTATTTTAAAATTAATACTAAACTATTTGACAATTCAAATAGTTTTTGGTTAAGAAGAATTCTTTCAATAGTAGTATTATCCCAAGAAGGTTCCCAAAGGGTCATAGTTTGTGCGGAATTTATATTTTCTTTTTTGCAATAAATAATTATAAAATCATTTGCATAAATGAGATTTAACAATATATTTAACTTTTGAAAAAGCATAGTTTCTGGTTTTACGACCATAAGGGCGTAATTAGATAGTATTGACATTTTACTTTCTAATACTTTGTTAGCAATTTTAAAAGAAGTTTTAAAATATAAATCATTAAGATAATTCATCAATTACATTCCTTGGTAGGTTTATTATGAAAAAAGTTTATAAATCCGGATATTTAAAAAATGTAAGTAAAATTTTAACATTGCTGTTGTTGCTCGTTGTAATAGTAGCATTAGCATTCCTTGTCTTTGCTGTTATACATTTTCTTATTGATTTTTCTTTAAAATATATAAATAACAAGTTTAATTCGAATAAATATAATACTGACGAAACAAATTATTTGACCACAATTTTATCGTTAATATTTGAATTTATAAGTTTCCCATTACTCAATCATTCTCTTAAACTCGTTAAGAGGATTAAGCATTACTACACCTGTATTAACAGATTTATATATTGTAAATTTAGTGTTATGTTAAAAAATCAACTTGTTAAAAATGTTTTTATTTATGATTTTTCATTATGCAAGACACCCAATTCCTCCCAAGAAAGGATTGTCGCCTCATTTTTTAACAACGATTATGACAAAAAAGTACTCTATATCATTGGTAATAAAAATACTGGAAAAACAGGAACACTGTATTTTATTATGGATAAGGGAGCAAATAGAAGCTTAGATGATTTTTCAAATCTGAACTGTAATATAATTTATATTTGTAAAAATAATAGTGATAAGCAGATCAACCAATTTATTTCAAAGTATATTTCACAAACCTATAAAAATAATATTATTCTAATAGATGACTTTATTGAATTATCTGATTTGATAAAAATTCAAATAAAAAACGAATTAATAAAACGATATAATGACTCAAAAGGACATTATGCAAAGTCGATAATGATACTCGCAGATAAAAACAATTATTATATTACAAAAAATGATTCTAATATTATTTCGATTGAAATAAGCGTACTGGAAAATTATCAATCGAAAATTGATTCTGAAATAGAAAATATTTGTACACAATATAATAACGTTGATAATAATATTAAAAATTGGATAGCTGAAGTATTAAAAAATAAACAAGGTTCATATGTACTAAACACATTATTTAATTTAAATAATAGAAAATTAGTAGATCTGTTTTTTTGTGTTTTAGTAACATGCAGGCATTCTAATCTTGTCAATATCAATATTGTAAAAAAATTGTATTTGTATAATATTTTTGATTTTTACTTTAATTTAAATTTACTTTTTGAAGCAGGAATCATATCATATTTTCCTTTTTATAAATCTACAATTTTCTTTAACCACAACGTAGCAGATTATTTTTTTGATATTTTTCACAACAATTCTCTTTATACAGACAAATTATGCAATTATGTTGAAAATCTTTTAAATACGGATATAGAAAATTCATTAGATATTTGGCTTTATTATGTGGAATATGTTTCAATAAAATCTAAGATTTCTGATGATATAGAAAGTAAATATTTTCAAGATGCTTTTTTACAAGGAAATTTTTCTTATTTGTTGGAAAAGATACAAATAATTACAGATAATTATCCCGAAGCAAAACATTTATTTTATAAGGAGCTTGGTTACCTAAACGAAAAGGTTGGCAATAGAGAAAAAGCCGTCGAGTATTTATTTGAGCATATAAAATACTCGACATCTACTTATGATATACAGCAATCGCAACTACTGCTCTTTGAAATATTACATCACAATAATCTTAAATCAGTTAATTTGCAAGAACTAAAAAGTTCAAAAAATGATTTCATAAAATTACAGGCTAAATACTGGGAAGAACATGTAAATATAGAAAAGGGGAAGTTTAGTTATGAAAATCTAAAAAAAATATTAGTGAATTACATTGATCATCAGCAATTTTGGAACAATAATTTAAATTATTATCATATTCTAAGGAGAATGTTTTCTGATCTCGCTCGTGTGTATTTTTTAGGTGAAAATATCGATCACCAAAAATTTTCTAAATTAATAATTCTAATGGAAAATAGTCAATTGAAAAATTACCATTCTGAATATGAGGAATTTTATAATTTATTGACTAGAGCTCATTATGGACATTATGATATTATTTTTCAACTTGGATTTTATAATCATTTAAAGCATCAATGTATTGAGAAAGAATATGGTAAAAATCCAGATGAAAATACATCTGTTGCTATAGCATTGAAATACTATGTACAATGTGAAAAGTCTTTTAAAGACCGAGGAGATAAAGCATGGCGAACCGTTGCAATAAGAAAATGTGAATTGCGTTTGACACAAGAATTACAATTAATCAACATAATTAATGAATTAAACGTTATTAAAGATTTTTTTGTTGAAACTAATAATTACTTGCATACGGCCTACATAGACTGCATTTTATGCAAGGCAATATTTTTAAATTATCTTCGTAACGAATTAGATTCTAATTTTAAGAAAACATATGATAAATGTAATAGTCTTTTAAAAGAATCTGAAAAGCATTATCAAAATTTCGGCAATAAATATGGTTTATACAGAATTGATTTAATAAAATGCTTCCTTGATTTTTTCAATTCGATTGATATGCATAATAATTCATCAACAAATATATTTGTATATAAATTGAAGAAACTCAGTAATAAAAACTATCCAAGAGAAAAAGAAATGATAGATTACATTCTTGATAAAAAATGTATCAAAACAAATTTGGTAGATCGCTTTTTTGCATACTATCCTATTATTCTTCAATGATAATATACTATATAAGTTTACCGTTTTTATTTATTTTCTTAATAAAGTTTCTGCTTTCTTGATTCAAATCAGAACTGTAGCCTTTGCTAATACATTCACTAATTAACTTTGCCAGTTCCGAAACATTTTCTTTTCTTAGACCGGATTGAATAGCTCCTCCTACTCCGATTCTTAACCCATAACCTAATCGGTAAGGCAATAATCGGTAATTTGTATACAGTCCGATTTTTTCTAAGTTTTTGAAAGATGAATAGCAGATGTTTTTGTTATCAAATAATACCCATATATGTTGTGTTGGAATTTTGTTATCGTCTTTTTTTAAGACATTTACATTGAGTTCATATAAATTAGATTCCAATTCTTTACTTATCCTCAGCAATTCGTTACTGTATATTTTTAGTTTTTCAATTTGCTTAATTGACTCTCCTGCCATAAACATTTCTTCCGGATGTGAATTTGAAATAAATGTAGATGTTCCGGATATAATTTTATGCCAATAAGAATCTATCGATTTTGTGGCTAATAATGCTTTTTGCGGTCCGGGAAAATTTTTATGTAAGGTTGATAAAATTAAATCGAAGCCCATGTCAAAAGGAGATATATAAGAACCACTCAAGATATTTGTTAAGTACTGTGATGCATCAAAAACGCAATATGGAATACCCGTTTCTTTTATCCATGAAAAATCTTCGTAGTATAAGCCCTCACTTCTGTCTATAAATGCAAATTTAGGATTTGTTTCAGAAATTAATTTTAATGTTTCATCTTTATCAATACAAAAGTTTTTGTAGTCGATTTTTGCAGATATAACATTATAACCTAATCTATTTAAAATATTTTCAGTAGAGTAATGGCCTCCGGCCTCCTCTGGCAACAATAATATAGTATCGCCAATATTACCCAATGACATAAATGCAATAATATGTGCATGCAAACCTGAAAGACATCTAAAATCTATGTCAGCAGATTTTAATATATTGCACCAATTTTTTTTATATTCGGAAAATTTGTCAGTATAAGTATCTCTTCCGCCAAAAATTACTTTTGATTCGTCATTTCTGTGATTATCTGAAATATATAATCCCGCGATATCATCAAAATTCCTCATTAAATCCATTGGTATATTTTCTGTCGGATTTAAAATTAATGTTTCTTTGTCCATAATCTCCATATCCTTACTTTTAATTGATAATTAGAAGTTATCCTCTATTTAGGTCAGTGAAAAACATGGAGGAATTTTTTATGGACAAGACAAGTTTATTAAACGATTTGCAATTCATATTTAGTATAATTGGTTTACCAAGTGCTATTTATTTTATTATAATAATGATAAAAGGAAGAAGGAATATTTCTTGGAGACAAATAAAAAAAGGTACTAAATATTTAGCTCAAAAAGTTGAAATAATTAATCCTGATATAATTATTACTTTTTCAGGAAAGGGTAGCGTTATGGCAAATTTAGTTTTATCGAAATTAAACAATAGTTATCCTTTGTATACGTGTATTCTCAGAGAGAGTGTGCAAAACAGAAACTTCTTGATTCCGGAAGGATGGTTAGAATTTAATACTCCTAAATGGGTAGGCTACATACCTGCTATTATTACTAAATTTAAAGATAAAGAAATTTTGGTAATTGACGATATAACACGTTCTGGAAAGACGATAGAAAAGTTAACGGAGGTTCTTGTGTCGCATGGCGTATCTTCACCAAAAATCCATAGTATGTCTCTTATTGCAGATGTACATGTTTTAAGAGATATGGAAATACCTCAATTTTTTTGGAAACAATTAAAAACAGATGAGTATAGTTTGCCTTGGAATAAGACTCGCAATAATAAATAATTCAACTTATTTGAAGCTACATAGGAATTAAATATTACGATGTTTTTGCTGCTTTTGATTTATTTGTATAGTTATAAATTTATTTATTGATAGAAAGGCTAAGTATGAATAAAGAAAAAATATTTGAAAAAATACAAGAATATACAAGTGATATTCCCCTGCTATTGATTGGTACTGGGGCATCAATTCCTGTTGGCATTCCAGGTATGGCAGAATTAGCAAATTATTTACTAGATAATTTAAAAATAAAATATGCGCATGATGACATATGGAATGAGATAGCCGATAAATTGCAAAATAAAATTGACTTAGAGACTGCGTTAACATCGCATAATTTAAGTGGTGACTTATTAAATGATATCCGAAAACTTACATGGGAGTTAGTTAACGAGGCTGATCTAAAATATTTTCATAAAAAAGTGATTTTAGGTAGTAAACTTCCGCTTGCGGAATTGTTAAAAAAATTATTACAACCTAGTTCAGATCACCTTAATATCTTAACTACCAATTATGACAGATACATTGAATATTGTTGTGACCATATTCAGCGTAAAATTGATATAGGTTATAATGGAATGTATTTAAAGAAAACTTCAAATGAGGAAATAAAAAGCAGGAAGATTATTAATGTCCTGAAAGTACATGGTTCTCTTGATTCTTTTAGTGACTTAAAAACTAAAGAAAGTGTTTCTATTCCTTTGCAAGAAAGAATTCCTAATGGATTTATACCGGAAATAATAACACCAGGTTCAGACAAATATAAAGAAATTCTTACATCAGCTAGTAGAGATATCTTACATAAAGCCGACACACTAATTGAAAAGGCAAATAACTTTCTATGCATAGGGTACGGATTTAATGATAGTCAAATACAAGAAAAAATAATAACCAAAATAAAATCCGGAACGCCTATTGTAATAGTTACAAAGGAACTAAAAGACAATTCGTTGGATCTCATAAATAGCAATAGCAGAAATTATCTGATTGCGGATGTACAGCCGCCGGATTATGAGACAAGAATCGCGATTTTGAAGAAAAAAGCAGAGCGGGATAACCTGACCGTGCCGGATGATGTAATGGCGTATATTGCGAAGAATATCGCATCGAATATCCGAGAGCTGGAGGGTGCTTTAACCAGAATTGTTGCCTTTGCAACGCTGACAAATCAGGATATCTCCATTGCACTGGCGGAGAACAGCTTAAAGGATATCTTCAGTGAAAATTCCGCGACACCATTGACACCGGAGCTGATTCAGCAGGTGGTAGCAGAGTATTATAACATTCGTGTGGAGGATATTCAGGGGAGTAAAAAGCCGAAGAATATCGCATTTCCAAGACAGGTATCGATGTATCTTTGCCGGAAGCTATTGGATATTTCCCTGCCGAAGATTGGCGAGAGCTTTGGCGGCAGGGATCATACAACGGTGATTTATGCCATCTCGAAGATTGAGAAGCAGCTGGAGAGTGACGAGGGCTTACAGAAAACCGTCCATGCGTTAGAGAAGGAAATCAAGGAATCGTAAAAGCTTTCCTTAGGGACGCTGTCCCTAAGAACCCTGGCAGGGGAATCATTCCCCTGCACCCCGATTTGCAGAAACTATCGTTTCTGCGGAATAAATAAATAGGAATAAAACGCCATAGGGAAATAATTCCTCAGGGACGCTGTCCCTAAGAACCCTGCAAGGGGGTATTTTCACTCCATCCCTTTAAT